>Ga0214544_1002223_pt1 | contig 40918 bp, 20 predicted proteins | sample CNSS3metaG_FD_160074 | JGI IMG/M metagenome (GOLD analysis project Ga0214544, IMG submission 160074) | Root nodule microbial communities from cowpea collected in UCLA plant growth center, Los Angeles, California, USA - CNSS3 | ecosystem: Host-associated > Plants > Roots > Nodule | place: USA...
CATCTTGGTAAGAATCCAACTTTTCATTCTAGATCCAAACATATTGATGTGAGGTATCATTGGATACGTGATGCTTTGGATGCTAAGTTGTTGGAGTTGGAAAAGGTTCATACAGATGATAATGGTGTTGATATGATGACTAAAGCATTGCCAAGAGGGAAGTTTGAAGTTTGTTGTGAGATCGCCGGTTTGGCGGTTATCTTCACATAGTTGTGAGGGGGAGATTTGTTGGGTATTGGACTCCCTTCCTATGTGGAGAAAAGGCCCAAAACTTGAGAAGCCCATGTCTCATTTAACCTAATGGAGAGGGGGCTATAAAATAAAGAGAGAGGCAGAACAATAGAGTCAGAACACACTGAAAGCCCTAACACATAGAGGGAGAGGTAGAGGGAAAATTTTGTTCACGTTTTTCACAGAGTTGTCATAGTAGAATCGGCGCTGCGGATTCGTTCACCGTTGGATCGGACTGAAATTTTTACAGCGGGTTCGGAACTCATTGCTCTTCATTCTGACCGGTCGGATCTTTGATACGAGATCTGAGTTGGGAGATATTAATTTCACACTGCAGCAGTTATTTGTAGAGGTTTTCCTCTCTTGTTCTTCTCTATTTTGAAAGCTTTGTTGCTTTGTTATTTGGTTGGGTGTTGGCACTAATTTGTGCTATTGATTGAGACTCTTTTGTAGTCTTGTTGATCATAGTGGAGCTATTTCTTTAGTCTGGACGACTCGTGGTTTTTACCCTTGATTTGAGGGGGTTTCCACGTTAAAAATCTTGGTGCTTTTATTTGTGCTTTTGGTGATTTATTATTGCTGCTCTTTGATTATTGCTCCTCATAGATTCTTGCAAGTTAGGGGAAATTATATCCGCTGCATTCTCTAGTATATTGTTTGTTGTTGTTTTCCCCATCAAGTGCAGACAACTTGCCATTTGAAACACCAATATGCAAATTATGTATGTTACCACACCGATAAGAACTTTGGCTTATACGGAAAAGAGATTAAGAAAAGGCAGAAAGAACATTTTTTAGGTCTATTCAGAGCTTCAAGAATGAATAATATGAAGCTTTGGTGAACCAGATTCCCATAAAAATAACTCACACCTCATAGAAACTAAGTAAGAAAATTCCAAATACAAACCACACAAGTTGGTTGAAGAATAATATCAGGTTCAAGTGGAAATGATAGGATGCTTCCACTTTCTGAAATCGTCCTTTCATTTATGTTTTTAAATCCTATTATACGAATTTTGTTTGCGGTTGTTTTCATCGTTGGCTCTTTTCTGCACTTTACGTCATGAGAAAATAAAAAATAATATATATAAAGTTGTAATTAAATTTTGTACATTAATGTGAACTGCATGTACATGGAATCCACTCTATAGACAAACTCATTACTATATGAAAAGTGAATAATAAATGTTGTCCATTATATTCTTCTTCCTCCAATGACTTTAGGTTATTATTCTACTAGTTTGTGGTTTTCTCTTAATGCCTTATGGGGCCTACAAAACTTAACGTGACTTTAATAGATAATTATTTTAGATGATCAGTTAATTAATTAACTTGTTGTACCGAATTTTTTTTTATCAGATAATAATGAAAGGTAAGCTTGCATGAAAAGATAATGTAGTTTAATAGTACCAAACAACCAGCATTTTATTTTGAGTTTCAAGTACTTTGTGGGCTGTGCGTTGCATGCTTTGTAGTTTGTCTTATGATTATGACAATGATCACATAATAAACCGTTTTTTTATGCTGTAATTGTAATCATTGATTTTGAATGAAATGGTATATATCTGTAAAAAAATTCTTATAAGTTAATTTAAATACCAATTTTTATTTACTTTTTACTTACAAGAAAAGCATATTTCATGTACACCATTACTTTTTAAAAGATAAATTGACATGTGACAAATAAGGTAAGTAAACAAATAGCCAATGCATAAAATACCTAATAAGCAATCTTATAAACAAACAAATAAATTACATAGGTTACATTAGAGTTGGAAGAAATTAATGTACAAAAAAATCCATATTTATTCTATCAAACAACAATCTAATACTACTAAAAAAATTTATATTTTCTGTTAATTTTGTTTTAAAATTTTTTTCGTACGAAATACTTACAAATTTTGTTATGAAATTTTTTTGCAACAAATTGCGATCAATTTTTTTGCAAATATTTTGTATAAAATACTTTTCGCATAGAAAATACTTACAAATTTTATAATTTTGTAAGAAATAATTATTTACGAAAGAATTACTGCCAATTAAGATTCTTAAAAAAACTAGCAGAAAAAAAATCTTTTCTTACAAATTTTGTTAACAAATTTGTAAGACAAAAATCATGTAATATACTTTTTCTTACTATTCCTTGTACTTTTTCTTTTCTCTTCTTAATGTATGTTGTTGAATTAGTCTTATTAAAACCTTTTTATTTTTATGTAAGTACAAACTTATTGATTTTTCTTACATTATTATAGTGAACCAATTACATGTTATGAGGATTCATATAGTGTGCTACCATCACCAATCAATACAGGTGAATAACCAGAACTTAGGAATGGATTTTGGAAGTGAACTAAAAATACCATGATTATTTCCAAAAAGAAAAACAACCTTTGGTCCCGTATTCCATTCACTGCTTGAATGTACATAAGTTGCACACCGCAAATTTATGTCATAGTGGAAAATAGATTATTATGATAGATAAAACAGACTTATTATGATAGTTATTCTGACATCATAATTGCAGGAGTCATAGAAAATACGTATTTTTTATGACACCGCAAAAACTTGTCATAGTAAGTCAAATTTACTATGATGGGTGTTCGATTAATAATCATAGTAAGTTACGGAACAAAATGACAATGTTGTGACACTTAGTGAACTTATTATGACAATTTTTTGTAAAACCGATCATAGTAAGTCCAACTTATTATGACAGGTAATTCAAAGTACATCATAGTAAGTTAGAATTTTTTTAATTTTTTTTTGTTTTACCATTTCCCTCTCCATTTAATTCACATGCAAATATATTTCATATCATCATATCAAACATTTCTCAATCAAACTAAGTCCATACCGTTTAAGTTTTCTAACAAACTTCAAAAATTGAAATAGTATATACATAAACCTACAACATTGACAACTTTTACAAATACTCTCAAAAAAATTGTAAAGTACTATAAAACTAAGATTTGTTAATATTTTATCTATCCTTTAACATATGTTGTGTCTAAAGGTTTTATTTGTTCCTTGCTACGGAGTCTTCTCCAAGGTTTGCAATTCCCTATGGAGTCTCCAAGATTAAGGGTGAACTCCATGGGTGTAGTATGTTCCTAATGTTTATACTTAGAAATGTACTTTTGCTCAAGTTCCTAGTAATTTTTTATTTTTTATCAGTATATATTATAATTGTTAGTTTTTATTAGTGAAGGAGTTAAACTTAAAACCTCTTTCGTCTTTCCTTCCAACTTTTACTTCTAGATGAAATTTATAGTTTCTCTAATTGTGATATAACTCTTTCTCAACTTCCATCTCCTTGCATTAAGGGTGATTTAGTTTTGATTCAAATTGACGAGAAGTTTACTTAGATGTATTAGAGGAATGTAAGAATCACCTTCATATGGAGTGTTATTATCTAAGGGAGACAAGCCTTTGACTCATGGATACTTGTAAGAAATGAGAAAGGGCTTGGAAAACATTAGGCATTTGGAAGGTAATCTCTCTAAGGAAAGGCTTTTATGAATTTCTAATCCCTCGAATATGCAAAGGATGTTGGTTGGTGGAACTTGAAATTTATCTCTTGGTCTTTTGTGAGATTTTTCGTGGACAAAGGACTTTCTTCCTGTTACCATAAAATTTGACTAATGGTGTGTTTGTTTCCGTTGACGGAAACTACACATGCGCGAAATTGCGATAATTGTCCAAAATTGGAGACAACAAATTTTGAAAAAAATTCCTTCATTTTCTTCATTTTCTTCTAATCATATATAATATTGTCCACATAATTGAATTTTTCTAACTAAATGAGCTATCAAATGCACCATAATATCAAAAAATGATGACAAAAAATAAATTTTCAATTAATACAATATTGTGGCTACTTCATTTTTGAAATCATTTAACATTTGATGGTTGTTAACAACTTTATTGCATTGAAGAACAAACTCAAACATGTTAGAAGACCTCTAACAAGAGTATGTAAGATGACAAAGGTTGTTACGTTAGCATGTACAAATCGTGTGACTTTATAGAATTTGGTTATCTATGTGTGACATACTTTTGGATAGGGTGCTCAGACCTCTTTTTCCATAATAACATTCTCATTTTGATTCTTTATAAGTTGAAATTGTTCTTTTCCTTGAAGTTTGTAATCTTGAACGTAATGCTCATCTTTCTCTCAAAAATCTTGAGCAATACACGATATGAGATAAAAACTAGCTTTGACTCTGATTTGCTGAGTATCAAGTATCGAAACAAGCCCAAAAAAATGAAATACTAATTGCAATTATGCCAAGAAATGACAAATAAATATCTTTACTAAAATGTACTTTGTTATAACTTAACACATATAATTAGGCTCTATGATAACTATTGAGTTACCTTTATAGAACTATAAAATATTAAAAATATATAATGACAACTAACTAAAATAACATAACATAACCATTACAACGACTTTAGGTCTAATAAAGTCAATAAACACTCATAATAACAAGTCTAATTAATCTAAAACTATGTTATTACCCACTTACACAACTATGAGACATCTCTTCTAAATGGTCACAACGTCAACAATCACTATTCATACCATCCTAAAAAAAGTTTAATACACTATTGATTAATCATACTTTTAGTTTATTTGATAATTGATTAGCTTATCACAAACTAGATTTATTTTTACATTCAATTTACTTTTCCCTCCAAACACTATTTTATAACAATAATCAAAGGCATGAAGAAGAAAGATAACTAAAATAAGTCAAAGTATAAAAGTAGAAGTGACGCAAAATCATAGTATTATCATAATGTAAATACGAGAGTAACATGTTTAGTGAAGAAAAGGGGAAAGTGGAAGATTAGATGGAATGCAAAAGGGCAATTGGACCCACAGCACTGAAAACTAGACACTATAAAGATTGCAAAGTTCTTCTTTGTTTTCCTCATTCGTATGAATGTCAATTTTCATGTGCTGAATATTGAAGAAATATCTAGGGGACAAAAAAGTTATTACGAACTTAACTTACAACCTTTTTCAAACCGTGTTTTCCATATAGTGGCCAAATTTCACGCCCACGCCCAGTCTCCATCACAACCAGCTCCGAACCAATCCAATCTCGCGGCTCCAAAACGGTGCGTTAGGAGATAAGATTTTCGTTCATTTTCATTCTGCCCACGCTTCCCATCCAAACCATGCCAATTGGATCAAATTTACGAACCCTTATTATAATATATATTATTCCATTATTGTTTTGTTTCAACATTATTAACTAATGTAATGACGTAGATTACAGACGAAAGGAAAATTAACATATACAGTTATAGTACGGTATCGGGGGAGGTGGAGACAAGGACAAGGTAGAACCAAAATTTTTAGTTTTGATATCAAATTCTAATAAAGGGTTTACGGATAAATTCATCTCTTATCTCTTAGTAATTTAATTTTTATATTTGAGTTTTTCGTACGCTTTACATTTTATATTTTCTTTTATTTGATTGGGTTCCTATTTTTTAGAAAATACTTATTTGAATCTTTAGAAAAAAGTTTAATTGAGTTTTTATTTTTGTAAAAGGATTAAATATGACGGTTTAGAAGTGTTATATATAAGAATCTAGGTCTGTCATATTGAAAAAAAAAGCTTTAAAATAGGAGATAATTTAAATTTTGACACGTAACACTTTAAATTATGTTAACGTCACTCTTAATCAGTAATTTTTTGTAATTTAAAAAAATTTTAACTAGTACTTTAATAATATTGGTTTTGGTCTTTATATTTGTTTTTATGCAATTATGTTCTTATTTTTGTAAAAAATTCAATATAACTCATTGTGTTTAATATGTTAATGTTATTTGAAAGTATTTGAAAGTGTCACATGTCAAATCTAGATTTTCTTTAATATTAGTTGACATGTGGTAGATCTAAATTTTGATATATAATTCTTTTAAGCTGTATTAATGTTAATTTAACATAACAAGTTATATTGAATTTAAAAAAAAAATAGAAACTCAATTTAGTTATTTTTTTCTCTTTTAAATAAGGATTAAATTGAATAGAAAAATATGAAAGACAAAAATATATATTAAAAACTAAATATATAAAATCCAAATCACTAATTTAGTCTTTAGAGTTCTGTATTTTAAAATAAACAATATCTCATTATTAATTCTAACTATATTATTTCCAGAAAATTAAGGTTGAAATAAAAAAAAATATTCATAATTGTTTTTATTCTAATAAAGGAAGGTTGTTAGACATCTTGGTGGAAAAAGTAGCTCTGATACGAAAAATTTGAATTTGAAACAGTTGCGGCAATCCTTTTGTCCAAACCTGTTGTGTTTGTGAGTAACAAACAACCCAATTATTACTGCACTGCACACAAATATCCGATTAATATCCAGTAATTAACTAGCCTCCAACACAGCGCGGACAATTTTGTCTTTTCACCAGCCACCCCATATGGGATACATCGCATTCAACTACGATATGATACAGCAACTTATAGGGATATTTAATTGCACAAAAATGTTAGCTTGGAATTAGAATAAAGTGCTTCCCATCTCATCATCTCCACCTGTTTGGCCTGAACATAAGACAAAGCGTCAGCGTTAAAAAATAACGGGTTTGTGTTAGAGATCCGATCAACAGTGTTACGTTACCACATGTTGTTTCTATCCATCGCGTTTCTCAGAAAACCAAGTTTTGAGAGTGGAAAATAAGCTTAAATTGTTTGACCAAACAACCCTTATCTACCACTTCTTTCATTTTTTCTTGCCTTCATCACCTACACACTTGACTTCATTTTCTTTCGTCTTCTTTCACTTTCAAGGTACTCTTCTCTCTCTCTCTCTCTCTCTCTGTTTCTATTAAATTCTGTTATGGATGTTTGATGTGTCTGTGTGCGTAATGTGGAATCGCTTATCGTCATTCGTGTGTGACAAGTGAGAATTGGTTAATATCTTCTGCTTGTTTGTTGTTTGTGTTTTTTTTTTTTCCGTGTTCAGTTCAGGTTGCTATATGGATTTCAAGGAAATTGAGTATGCTATTATTTGATTTTTTGGTCCTTACGGAATAAGAACCGTGGAATTAAATCGCCTAATCCTGTGATTTTGTTAACTATTTCTCGATTATTTTTGGAGTGTTTGTTTGTATGTTTTGAAATTAAAGCTGTGCAGAATTTTTTACAAACTGGTTGGTTGAAATATAAGTTTGGGTGGTATAGTAGGGCTGTCATAAGAGATTGGAGATAGCACTTATTACTTGACTGTGCGGTGATGTTTAAAGCTTTGGTTTTTCAATCCTGAAGGACATGAGCAGAGTCTAATTTCAGCAACTCTTTTGGGTTTTTGGGCATTTCCTCTGCTTTTTTTTTTTTTCTTAAACCCATCGACTTACAACTACTCTATTTTTTGTTGTACTTAGTATTGTTTTAATCGCTATATATTTTGTGTGATAATTGAATGTGGTAAAATGTTGTAAATTGTCGAGTTTGAGACTTTATGCAGTTTGAAAGTTTAGTTTCCTATGCTAACATTTGTCCTTCCATTTTATGTATGCATATTTTGCATTTCGTTTTTGTTTGGTTCTTTTAACATTTGTCAACTGCAATCTCTTCTTTTGAAATCTGTTTAATGGCTTAATGTTTCCCAAGTTAAGACTATTTTATAGCATGTTTTGGTCTGGCAATTTACTTGAAGGAAGTAGGGTATTTGTCTCTGCTTTTTTAGATTTAAATTTGCTTCTTTCTATACTCTATTAAGTTCTCTCCTGGGCGCTTGATAATTATTGCTTGTCCTCCTTTTTACCTGACATGAATGTGGATCTTTTCAGGTTTGTTTGTTTATTTACATTTATCTAATTTGTTTTATTTGTCTGACTCCTCTTCTCTAGTCAAAAGGACGAAGAGTTTCAAGGGTCAAACTCTTGGTAAGATTTCCTATATGCAACCTCTTGTCTTGTAGCAGTTGAGAATTCGGGATAGTTATAATTCTATAAGGAAATATTCCTTTTGATCATTATGCATGTCTGGCCCTGTGGCCACAGTTGATAATTTGGATGGAGCACTTTCTTGTGCAGAGAGAACAAAATCTCTTGATGCCATTTCTGAAATAGACCGTGTACCTATATTGACAAACGGTGAAGCTGGTCATTCCTCTGAAGTTGCTGGATTTAGAGTTGGGGAACTCGCGCTTCCTAATGGAGAGTCATATTGTGGGTCCCTTCTTGGTAACATTCCAGAGGGTCAGGGTAAGTATGTATGGTCAGATGGTTGTGTATATGATGGTGAGTGGAGACGGGGGATGAGAAATGGATTTGGGAAAATACAATGGCCTTCTGGAGCAATGTATGAAGGTGAGTTCTCAGGTGGCTATATCCATGGTACAGGAACATATATTGGTCCGGATAATCTGACCTACAATGGTCGATGGCGATTAAATCTTAAACATGGGTTGGGTTATCAAGTTTATCCAAATGGAGATATCTTTGAAGGCTCTTGGATACAAGGAACACCGGAGGGTCCAGGCAAGTATACCTGGGCCAATGGAAATGTATATTTGGGAAATATGAAAGGTGGGAGAATGTCAGGAAAAGGAACTCTCACCTGGGTAAGTGGGGACTCATTTGAAGGGAGCTGGCTAAATGGGATGATGCATGGGCTTGGGGCATATACATGGAGTGATGGAGGCTGCTATGTTGGGACTTGGACACGGGGCCTAAAAGATGGCAAAGGAACCTTCTATCCAAAAGATAGCTGTCTTCCATCTGCACAAGAAGTATATCTCAATGCATTGAGAAAAAGAGGGCTGTTGCCAGATCTGAGAAAACAGAAACAGGTACATATTCATCATGCTGCTTCAGTTGATATGGGAGATGTCAAGGTTGGTGAGAGTCAGAGATTGAGTAGTGTTTCATCTGATAAGCTAGCCAAACGAAACCTGTTAAATCTGGAACAATCTCGCAGCAAAAATATTTCTCTTGAAAGGCGCTGGAGTCTTGAGGTATCTATTGAGAAAGTGATTGGAAACGATTCAAAACTAGGATCAACAGATTCTATCGCTGAAAATGGAGATAAAGTCCCAATTTTGGAACGTGAGTACATGCAAGGTGTGTTAATAAGTGAGTTAGTTTTAAATAATAAATTTTCATCAATGTCTAGAAAGGCAAAACAGCTTCAAAAAAAACTTGCCAAAGAAATTAAAAGACCTGGTGAAGCAATCATAAAAGGTCACAGGAGCTATGATCTGATGCTTAGTTTGCAGCTTGGAATAAGGTAAAGGGCACTCACTACCTTGACTTTTTTCTCTCGCATGAAGGTTTAGTTGTAATAAATTTAAGAATGCTGTGGGTTTTATTTCTGAATTTTTTTTTTGTTATTCCACAAAAAAAAAAAAAAAAAAATAATTTTTTTTTTTATTTTTTTTTTTTTTTGAGTTTTTTTTTTTTTTTTTTTTTATTCAAAAAAAAAAAAAAAAAAAAAAAGCTGGATCCATGTTGGAAGGAGTCCAGGCAGGCACGAAGTAGTGATATGAATTTTCATTTTTTTTAAATGAGAATTCTCAAATGGACGGGGTTTTGTATTTATCAATCATGTTAATTGTCAGTTTTGCCTCTGAAAATAAACGTGATTATTGAGAATAGATAAAATTACAAATGTCATTTTGGTACAGTATTTCAGTTTAGAAACGATTAAATGCTGAAGTGGTTAATCATCAAAACCAAACACTCTTTGCGCATCTTTAATTATTACTAGTAAAGTGACAAATTATTTTAGTACTTGTCTAAATGAATAATTACTTTTCGCAATTTTCCTACACACCAGAGAAAAGGAATTCCATTTGATATTGGGAATTACTTGACAATTGAAAGATGTTACCTCAGTAAACAAATGTTTGCTTCTTAGTTATATTTCACAAAGTTTTTCTAGAACTTAGATGAATATTCTTTCCTACTTCTATCAATGCATGATGGCTCAAGCGGTAACCACACACAATAAAAGCTTAATCTACTTACTTTAGTAGAAAAAAAGTTGTTACACTGCACTACCCGCTATTGCCTTTTCTTTTATTTTAAAATAAGTAATGTCAAAACGGGTTCATTATGGCTAGGTATACTGTGGGAAAGATTACACCAATTCAGAGGCGAGAAGTTCGAGCATCAGATTTTGGTCCAAGAGCAAGCTTTTGGATGAATTTTCCTAAAGAAGGTTCTCAGTTGACACCTCCTCATCAGTCAGAGGGTTTTAAATGGAAGGATTACTGCCCTATGGTGTTCAGGTAGGTATTGATACTTGTTTAGGCTTATTTATTTTGTGAGGCCACTGTATCCTCTTGTATTCCCTAGGCATGCATATAACAAAATCTTGTTTATCAAATGCAGCTTTTGGGTCTTGAATTACTCTATTATTAGTGTACTGTGTATCTATAGAAGAAGTGTTTATAATATTCATATCTTGAGCACCTAATTCAATAATCTAATAAGGATTTGAGTATTATGGGATGCCTAAATGTCATATCGAGTAGTATATGATACTTGATATTCTTTAATACCTATTTTTTAGGGTGGGCTCCAAGTGTTGGGTTCTTATCAATTGGTGTTAGAACTTCTTATTGGTGTCTCAAAATGGGTTACCTACTACAAAGGGATTTTACCAATGAGGGAGTCAGGTAAAGTGGTGGAGCATATTGGAAGCTTAGCATATATAGAATATAAGACTACAATTTCAAATATAGAGTTGAATCTCATCTTTACTTACTGTGTATTTGAAATCACAAGAAAACTTGAATTAATGTTTCTAAACAACATAGATAAACATGTTAAGGTTAAGAACACAAAGAGGAACATAGGACAACTAAAAAAACGAATTAGGAGTATAAAAACCAGAAGTAGAATAAGAATTGGTGTGAATAACTAAGAAGAACAAGATAGGAACATGAATTAAAGAACAAAATAAAATAAAATGTATGTAGAAGACTTAAGAGATGAAAGAAGCAAGAAACACCACTTGAAGTTGAAGGATCCATCTGCATCTTCTAGATAAACACCAAGGAAGAATCGACGCTACACTCCAAGAAATCAAGATAAGACCTAAGGAAGAATATCACTCTCACAAGTGTTTCAAAAAATCTTCAATATCAAATATGACTAAAAGTGAATTACAAGAGGAGGAGATGACCACTATAAGTGAGCCAACTGCAAATTCAAATGAAATTTACATGGCATAAATCTTAAATGACATGTAAATCCTAATTCAAGACTATTTCAAGTTGGTTGACTGAAAATTCAAATGGAAAAACAAGAGATAAATTCAAATCTTTAAAAATAAAATGCAATCTCCAAAGATCTTCAGATGGCCAAATAAGAGAGGTATATAACCTCTGCTTGCACATGTTTTCCTTGTCTTCAAAAGACCATGGCTTACATGCCTCTCCTTAGCTTCTTCATTGGTCAAATATAGCTCTCCTTATGGCTTCAATTTGGACTTAAATTGTAGCACTTATTCCTTTCTTGGCCATGACTCTGTTCTCTCCATTGGGCTTGAATGAGCCCTATTAAATCCTACACTGCGAGGACTATTTTCATCTAACATTACTCTTAGTAAGTGGGTTTATGTCTAACTTAACCTTACAAAACTGGCTTGTAAGGTGAGTATTGCACCCCACTTATACATTATAATTTGGCCTTATTCCTCGTTGATGTGAGATTTTCAACACACTACCTCACTACGAGGAACAAACATCTTGAATGAGGGATTAGATATTTATGAGTGGTCTAACAAGAGCCTAATAATTGTGGCATAATAGTCCCAAAGAACTTGATTAGGAGAAGCTCTGATATCATCTTAGTAAAGAGGTTTATGCCTAACTCAACCTTACAAAACTGACTTATAAAGTGATGGTTGCATCCTTTTATATATTATAATTTGGCCTTATTCCTAATCAATGCGGGATCTCCAACAATAATGATTATAAAAATTCAAATCCAAGAAATAAAAAATAAAGAAAATGGAGGTCTCTTTTGGTGAGCAAGAACATCTTGTCTTGTCATGCTTCTAGTGAATCTTCCATGATTATATGTTTTTGCTCATTTTCTTCTTCCATGTTTGTGTACTCATCAGTACCTGTACATCATATTTTTTATGCACTTGATTCGGAGTATCCATTTCAAATTGGCTGGTTGATAATTTTGACATGAATACTATCATTGAATGATTATTGTATTTTGACTTGTGTAGGATCATAATCATGCATTCTTTTTAATGATAAATGTGAAAGTAAGAACATATGGTCTGTCGCACTGGAATCTAGAACCCAAGAGTCTTTACATAAAGGTTTAAAAACATTAAAAGAGGAATTGGAATTCTTACTAGTCATTGTTTGTTATAGAGCAAGTACCAAAAGATGGCTTACTGACGGTCTCCATAAGAGATTTTAGATGTTCAATTTCAGCATGTAGTGCATGAATTTCTTCTTCAATTGAAGAGGATGAAGGAGTCTTGCTAGGATTTTTAGAATCTAAAGTTAGAAGATCAACATTGCTTAGTGGAGTTGTCATGCTAAAATAAAAATAGGGATTCCCTAGTCCCATCCTAAATAAAACAGAACAGTAAGATAGAAAGCTCCAGCAACGGCAGTGATGACAGCAACACTGGTAGCTCTGGCAAAAAGGTCTAGCAATGGCTCTGGAGATGGCAGCAATGGCTCTGGGATGGCAGAAGCTGGGGACAGGAGTGACAGAACCACAAGTTGGGTGAAATTCAAGTAACCCCAATAACTAGAGGAAATGGGTGCACCCTAGGCAACCCTAAAAAGAACTGTAACTAAGATGGTAAAGAAAAAATGCAAAAGTAGAGCTCCTAAGATCGGGAGCTTTGATATCAACTTGAAAGGATTAATCTGAATGAAAGAAGATTTTTATTCAATTGATTCATTTAAAACATCACATCAACTTCTACATATAGAGAACTCTAATCTTATAGTAATAATTACATTACATAGAGATTTATAAACTCTTCTAACAATTTCTAAAAGTTTCTAGTAGTATACTTAATATCCTACTAACAGTTTGTATAAGTAGTTTGGAACCAATGTTAACAGCTGCCTTTTTCACCTTTCTATTTTCCTTTCACTTTACTCGTGATTGTTGTATATGACCTTGTGGCCTGTTGCAGGAATTTGAGAGAGTTGTTCAAGATTGATGCTGCTGACTATATGATGTCCATTTGTGGAAATGATGCTCTGAGGGAACTTTCTTCCCCAGGAAAAAGTGGTAGTGTCTTTTTCCTGTCTCAGGATGATCGATTCATGATTAAGACACTGCGTAGATCTGAAGTGAAGGTATTTTTATTTTGTCTGGATCTTCTTTGTTGGCATTTGTTACAGTACAGATATCTAAAACTGTTTTGGGGGCTTGTTTCTACTGGCTCTATTTTGTAGCTCAAAATACATTATACAGTTTGTACCTTTACGGATATTGAGGTTGCCATTAATGGAAATCTGCATGTAATAGTAATTTAGATTTCCATACACCTGTTTGGCTTTGGCATTGTTATCGCTTATCAGTGACGCTCTTGCAACAAGGGCTGATAATGGCATCATTGCGCACTAGATGATGGTTAAAATATGACACAAATTATAAAAGTATACTAAACGTGGGATTAAATCAATAATATGGTTCAAATAAAACAATATTATATCTAAACTCACACTCGTAAAACATAAAACATAAGTTACATAATTCAATTGCGATTTTGTTGTGACTGTTTCAAAGGAGTTCCAGTTTCTGATATGCAGAGAAACTTGACATCTTTACCTCATTCTTGATTTTTTGTTACTTTTTCCTGAAGAATTCTCTCTGTTTTTGTTTGATGTGTGTATGATATTTTATGCTTCTCCAAACACTTATTGAATGTTGAATAAAGTCTTAGAGCATATGCTTTCTTGCTTAATAATGATATTTTAGTGTTCACTTGCTCTTCTTTACTTTTCTTTTTGACTATAGAATACAGATTGTATTGATTAAATTTTGAAATGTAGGTTCTTCTTAGAATGCTTCCAGACTATCATCATCATGTGAAGACATATGATAATACACTTATCACAAAATTTTTTGGTCTGCACAGGATTATACCTTCCAGTGGTCAAAAGGTAATATACATTTTTCTGCACCTGAATCAATTTTTTAGTATTTATCAATTACTTACTATCACATCAACTTTGATACAACTGGTACCAAAAATTAAAAGAATTAACGCCATAATGCAGAGGTAGATGTCAAGAGAGACTAGAGAGAGAAAATGAACTGTGAACTGTATTGATTACTGATAATTTGAGAATCTCATCACTCAATGAGTTTCCAAAACCTGGTACTACAATTGCCCAACTGGTTGACTTTTGAGGGTCAGTTGGGTTTGCTTTGTTATAATTTATTGTAGAGTACAGTTCAGTAATAGGCCTCATGTTATCGACAACAATACCTCCCGAAAAGGGTCCTCCTTGTCCTCAAGGTGAAAATGAGGAAAGGCTTGTTGTAGGGTAGATGTTGCCTCACAGGTATCTTCACCAGGAGGGAGGTTGTGCTATTTTTGATCAAAACTTTTAAATCACCCATTGCTGCCTGTCTGATATCCAACACATTTTATGGTTGAACCTGGAGCTCCATATCATCTGCTTAGGTCAGGGGTAGAGTTTGAATAAGCTGAAGTGAGCTGATTGCCTTCTTTGGGAGAGACACATTAAAAACCAGGTGAATCCTGCTATCCTCTGGTAAATTTAGCTTATAGGTTACTCTACCATTTCTATCCAAAATCTGAAAAGGACCATAAAAACGAGGACAAAACTTTTGGTTAGGTCTTTTAGCTGGCCAGAGCATCTTATAGGGCTGTAACCTAGGAAAAACCCAATCTCCCACAGTATACTCTATGCCTCTCCTATGTTTATTAGCTTGTATTCTCGTTCTGTCTAGGGCCTCAAGAAAATGGTGACTTAAATCATCTGACAACTCATCACATCGTTGAGTTAACTTGTTGACCTCTTTCACTTTTGAATGAATGGTTGTACCTTTCAACAGGGTGGATTGTGTCTATACAATGCTAGAAAGGTGTCATTGAACTGGACACATTGTATTATGTAGTGTTGACCCAAAACAAAACTCTGCCCAACTTAATACATCTAGCCAAACCTTTGGTTTAGTTCCTGCAGTACAACATAAATAAGCCATTGCTTAACCACTTTTGTCTAGCCATCTATTTGTGGATGGTACGTAGAACTGTAATTCAACTATGTTCCTGATCTCTTGGAAGAGTTCTCTCCCAAAATGGCATATGATGATTGAATACTCATATGATACGATAGTAGAGGGGAATACAAACGAACCACTTCTTGGATAAAAGTGGCAACAACTTAAGCTGCATTAAAAGGGTGGCTGAGCATATGTAATTATCCTATCCACCATAACCAAAATAGTGTCCTTTCCCTTCCGTTGAAATATCTGACCACACTTGTGAAGGTACCAGTAAAGGATAAACCAACTGGAGATGATGCTTAACACTTGTTACTTTGGCAGACCTCACAACTGCTAACATATTCTTTTATTTGCTTACTTGTACCTTTCCAATACACAATTGAGGATATTCTCTTCAAGGTTCTAAAGAAACCAGAATGCCTCCCACATGGAGCTTGGATAAAACTGATTTACCCTAGAAAAATAATTGTCCTTTTAACACGAAACCTGCATGACAATCAGGGTATGCAATCAAATCTTGCATAATAGCTCTTAATTGTTCATCTTGTTCAACTCCCTGTCTTGCACTTCCCAATCATCAAACTGCAGCAACTAATACCATTTAAATCTTCCTAGAGAGTGCATCTGCTGCCACATTTTGTTTTATGGGTCTATATCATACCAATTAATTTGGTGGCCCGTCTGAGCTGATCACCTATCAGTAGCCTTTGACCCTGCAAAAATATAAGACTTCTTTGATATGTAACAAAAGTGAAATGATTGCCCAACAGATACTGCTTCCATTTTTTCACTTCTTGCACCGCTGACATTTATTCCCTTTCATACTCAGATTTTTCTTGGGACCGTGTGGAGATAAAGCTTTACTCCAAAAGGCTAGGGGCCTCCCCTCTTGTGATGATACTGCTCCCAATCCTTTTAACTAAAAGTCGTCAAAAAAGCTATAATGGCTTGCTTAACTATCGCTGTCAGGCAAACTGTTTCTGATAATATTCATAGAAGAGTAATTGCTCTTAAATAGAACACAAAATTAAGAACAGAAAATCCTAATTTATGATGGCCATATTCTGTCCCTATAATTCAAGATCAATGATCCTGTCTATAAATGTAACACCCGGTTTGAGATGTTACTAAGATACTTAGTAAAATTCGTAAATTTCAAAATCTTTCACAACTTTGAAGCAACTCAAAGCTCCTCACTAATATGCATCCAAACAATATCTGCAACAACATATGCTCTTATATATCAACATACATATACGATCATCCCAGTCAAACACACACATGCAAGAGTGAGCTAATAGAAACATCAAAACATCATAACCAATAATATACATCAATAATAATATAACAACTCACCCAAACCTTTCATAACTCTAGTGTCTCACAACACCATTCAATTACATTATTTGTCTCACACTATCCTTCACAAAGCCTATTGTCTCAAACAATAGTTTAAACATATCATCACAGGTTCAAAATATGTCGTCACAATAATTAATACAAGTACCAGTAATCTTAGCGTCAGGAGCCGGTTTGTAACCCTCGCACGCAGCTTACCTATAAGCGCTTGACTTCCCCTCCTCCCTAGGAGTCTTATGAGCAAAGCTCGCAGGTGCCACTTCCCATTACCCTCCTCGGAAACCCTAACGAAGTATACATGTGTCACCTCTCATTACTCTCCTTAAGAGTCCCGACAAAGTTCACCTTTGGTACAACTACACAGAGTTGTCCTTCACCACCTTTCATTGGGTCACCACACACAAGCATACATTTACATTTTAAAACAAGCACTTGTTGACATGTCATCACAATCATACTAAATAATGTTTGTAACCATCAAGTATTTCCAAAACAAATAAAATAAAACAAAATAACATATCCAATTTCTAATAAATTTACTATTTATATATATATATATATATATATATATATATATATATATATATATATATATATATATATATATATATATATATATATATATATATATATATATATATATATATATATATATGTATATATATATATATATATATATGTATATATATATATATATATATATATATATATATCTATAATTTTAGATTCGTATTGTCCCTCATGTGTTCTAAATGTTGTCTTCCTCCACATCTTCATCCCTCATCCTTATTTGATAATAGTCGGCTTTGAGGTCAAGTTTTGAAGACACTATATCCCTTGATAATTCATTCAACAACTCTTCTACAATAGGAATAGGGAACTTGTTTCCAATGGCAATCTTGTTCAAAGCCCTATAGTTAACATAAAACCTCCAAGCACTATCCTTCCCTTTAACTAATATAGTGGGTCTAAAATATTGGTTTATGCTAGGCTAAATGATTCCTATATGATTTCAAGTTAGGAATTGTTGATCCCTCCTTCAAGTGGATTGCATAATATGGCCTCCTTTTTGGTGGGAGTCCTTCGAGGGTTAAAACACTTCTTGAAATTGCTGCAGCACAAGGTCCACCTCTGTCCATAACGAAATTCTTGAAAACCTCTCAAATTGATCTTGGGTTGCAAGATTCTCATCATGGAACCAACTAAGTGCCATCCTTCCAAATAAACCAATACCGCCTTCGTCTTGTCTTTCTCAGATCCAAATTCAATTTATGGGCTCATCCATGCTCATCTTCCTTTCTGCTAAAGGAAGGTATCACAAATCTTTCCAGTGATCTTGCAACTCCAATCTAAACCCTCTTTGCTTCTGACTCTGTTTTATCACTTCTTGTCTTTGATTTGTTGTTCTTCAAGCCTCCTTCCCCTCTCTGCATCTGATTATCCATCTTTTGAACTATGCTTTCCATCATTTCTCTACAATTTCCATTCTTCCTTTGATTTTCTTTTCACTTATTGAAGTCCTCTACTTGCCTCACTTGTGTTAATTCTTGATGAACACAACTCCAAGATTGGAGCTTTGATACCAATTGAGACAACTGGTACCAAGAATGGAAAGAATTTACAACACAATACAGAGGTAGAGTTAAAGAGAATAGAGAGTAAAAAACAGGAGTTTTGAGAATTTAGGAGTCTCAACACTCTCCCAAAATGAGTTTCAAGAAACCTGCTACCAACAACCACTTGTGTTATTTTGTACTGATTACTGAGAACTTAGGAGTCTCAACACTCCCAAAATGAGTTTCAAGAAACCTGCTACTACAGTAATAACATTGCTATTTATGCACTAACTGTCTAGTTGTTTGAGTTCTCGGTCTGATGGGTTTGTTTTGTTCGTATTTCTTCTTTACCACCCTTCAGTAATAGGCTTCATGTTCCTAACAAACTTGCTCTTTAATACTTGCAATTGCAATTGCGAAATGCCATAAGGACAAGATTTTTCACAAAGCAAATATACCTTATCAAATATTTGAACTTGTCATGACTTAACATATTTCATTCAAAATGACTTAATAATCTACATTTTATTTAATTAGAATGCTAATATTTATACATAATTCTCTATTTTGCAGTTTCGCTTTGTTGTGATGGGAAATATGTTCTGCACAGAATTAAGGATCCATAGGAGATATGATTTGAAAGGTTCATCGTGTGGACGTTCTTCTGACAAGATAGAAATTGATGAGAACACTACTCTTAAAGATTTGGATTTGAACTACTGCTTTTTCTTGGAACCATCTTGGCGAGAGTCTTTATTGAAGTAAGTGATACTATTTATTTTCTTTAATTTTGCATTTTCCTGATGTTTATTCTTTATATAAAATATTTTTATTGCTAGGAAGATAAAGATAAAGGAGGATAAGTTACTCTTTGTTTAAAAAGGAACAAAGAACAAAGCAGATAGAAACAAATTTGTATATCTTTTAGTTTGTACATGTAGGTTTATAAAGCAAATGTCTCTTTCGGTTTAGTTGAATTGTTGACACATTCTGATATTATATAGAGTGAATATATACAACTTTTAAGGAACAGGTGTTTTCTTGTCCCCCTTCCCCATATAGATGTATTGTTGCTTAATAAAAATAGGAACTGCTTGTGTTTGTTTGAATTCCAAAATTTTGTCTAGTGAGTTTACCAAAATTTTATTATGTACCACACTTTGTTTCAAAATTGAATATTACCTTACAGTCTTGGTCATCCTCATTGTGCAGGCAGATTGAGATTGACAGCAAGTTCTTGGAATTACAACAGATAATGGATTACAGCCTCCTTCTTGGTGTTCATTATCGAGCTCCCCAGCAGCTACGTCCATACAACCAAAGTAGAACTGTAGATGGATTGGCAATTCTTGCAGAGGAAGGTGAGTATTTGTCCAATCTAAAAAGCAAATGATTTTCTTATTTGCCTTTGTATGGTTGATATTTATTTTGGGCTGGTATTTTTAAGTATTTATATATCAAGGTGTCTTTAATAAGATGTTTTCATGCATCAGAATGAAACTAATGATCTGAAACGGAGAGACTAAAAAGATAACTCGATTCCCCTAATTATTGATGTGACTAGTAGACGATATAATCATGGGTTGTTTTAGTTTCATTTGGTAGGGTAGCTGATGAAAACGAGGCCAATTTCTGGAAACTTCCTTTTCTTATCCCTAATTGACTATGTCCATCTACCTTGTTATTGACAATTCTATAGTCTAAAGGTTTTAATATGAAGGTGGTATAAAATTCTCTTATGTTTTTATCTTGTGCTTATTATTGAAGATCTCCTCGTTGTTTTCTCCCCTCAAATTTCTCAACAAGTAGTATCTGAGTTGATAGTTTTTCTTGGTGACTACCTAAAATAAGTACAATGTGTAATGGTGATGGCTCTTAGGTGTGTGGATCCCTTGTGTCAAACGTCTTTTTGATAGAGAATTATTTTATAGATAACAATCCCACCAATTACATTTTTGTTACCTCTATTTGTAACAATCAAACTTTTTGAAATAAGTAAATAAAAATATATTACCATGGATCAGAAGATTCTAAAGATATTTTCTCCTAATCACTATGATGATATTTTTATCCTAATAATTTGCTAGTTACAATGCTCTCCCTCAAGTTAGTAAATAAATTTTGATCATTCCCAACTTACTTACAAGATCCTAGAGTCTGATTTGATGAAGCCCCTTTGTGAAAATGTTTGATATATGAAGTCCTATAGGAACAAGGGTTCTAATTACAACACCTTTGCCAATATTGTCTTTGATAAAGTGTGCGTCAATTTCAATGTTTGATCTTATCATGTTGTATTGGATTATATGCGATGCTCATGGATGATTTGTAACTACATTATAATTGCATAGGGATGTCAACTTTCATTTTAAGTTTATCTAGTATGATTTTGATCTAGAGTACACACACCTTGAGCAAGGGCTCGAAATTTAACTGTTTCACTAGAACAAGATAATTGTTGAAAGTCCCACATCGACTAGAGATAAGACAATTTCATAATATATAAGTGAAGTGCAAACCTCACCTTACAAGCCGGATTGTGGGGCTTGAGTTAGGCTTAAATCCCACCCTTTAACATATTAGAGTACTTAAAGTCTCTATATTTAGAGTGTGCAAACACCTCAACTTAATTTAAAGTATATATGTGTGGTTGCAAACATCACCTTCCAAGCCGGTTTTGTGGGGTTGAGTTAGACTTAAAACCCACTTCTAACATGGTATCAGTTTCTAATCTCACGCACGAGATGTATATACCTCGGCGTGAGGGGGTGTGTGGACAATTTCATAGTATATAAATGAAGTGCAAACCCCACCTTACAAATTAGGATTAAAGTGTCTTCTTTCTTGAACAATAGTTCCTCTCCTAGGCTTGACTTCAAGTAGAAAGGAATTTTGTTGACTGGTTGCATATTTGTTTCTCTTAGATCATGCATAAATTGACTTACCACACTAATTGCATTAACAATGTGTTGTCTCTTAATAAATAAGTCTTCCTACCAATATTTCGTGTTGGATATTTTCTATACGAGAACTCTCTTTACTTTCAATTTTATGATTTTGTTCAACAAGAACTCCTTAGATTCTACATTTTTCTAACCTCCCAGCTAAACAACTCTTCTTGCTTCGAATTCAAAGTGGCTTCTTACCTTTTTTGACATTTTTCGTCAAAGAATTTGTATTCTTCTTCCTCACCATGGGTTGGTTTGGTCTCATCTGTGATAGTCATCACTTAAATCTTGTGCATTCTACAAAGATAAATATTATAATGATAGGAAGAAGAACTCATCTGCTTCAAGTGCTTTCTCTCTCTGATGTGGAGGTTCGCAAAAAAAGTTTTGTTTCATGAAAGTTGACATCCTTCAAGGATTTATTAAGGTTGAAGGAGGAATATCTAAGTCTTCTATGATGAAGCCACATTTGGGAACATGTCCATGTTTTTAATATTGCCTGTTGACTTATAGCCTTTGTTTTGTTTTGGTCCTTGGGCTCCAATAGATATAACCCACTTTGCTCCTTAGTAATTTAAATTGTCATCTTCATGATAAGGTTTTGAAACACACAATAAGAAGTAAAAAGAAAATTACTAAAATACTCAAATGTTCTATTAGTTTTTGTACATAAATAAAATTATTGGACAGTTGTGGGATATATAAAACATTACTTAATACAATAGATGATTTTAAAGTTATATTCTCATATCTGCATATGGATGCAATATCACCGTTTGCAATTGTAACGAGTTGTTGTCTAGTGATTTTTACATACAAATTGAAGAGCATAAAAGATTGGAGTCATGTTTCCAAACACCTAAGATACAGGACCAACAATATCGAATGTACTGAATAGGATATAGAATACAGAGATGACTTACTCATTGATTCAACCATTGTTCTCAAATGACCACATTCCTCCTTATAGGCTTCATAGGAGACATTGAAAAGAAAATATACGAAACAAAGAAGTAACAAAAAGAACCTGTTTCGAAAAAGAACAAAAAAACTTAGATGTACTGAAATCGGAGCCAAATGGGACATTAACACCTGTTTGAATTATGTAAGGAAAAAAAATAATTATTTTATTGATAAGATCACACTAACTACATTCTCATCTGTTCTATGTGTAACACTCAAACTCTTAAAGGAAATAAAAATATGCTTAAATGAATTTGAAGATTCTAAAAATATTTACAATAATAGGTTTGGCTTATGTTTAGATTTTCTTCTTAAACTTAGTCACGATTATTTGGACCAGTGTATTAAAACTAAGCCTGGATTTGCTGATCTGAAAGGAACCAGGTCCTTGGTCATTCTAGTTGAACACGCTGACTCGTTTTCAGTCAACTCTTAACCCAGTGACTGTTTCTTCCTTCTTTTTTCCTTTCAACGTTATGGTTCTTTCCAGGTGCTTCATTTGGTTGACATATGATCAGTTCTACTCTACAATGGTTAGGACGGCGTCATTTTAGAAAGCCTTATAAGCTTATCCATTTGTTTGTCTTGTCATTATGCTTTCAAGTTTCAACATGATTTATATTCTTGCTTTTTCTACTAGAATTATTAATAATGGAACTGAGTAATTTGAAATTTTCATTGATGATCAACTAACAGACCCTCTAGAGGATGAAACATCCAACTATCCGCAAGGTCTTGTTCTGGTCCCTCGAGGTGCAGATGATGATAGCGTTGTTGTAGGGTCACACATTAGGGGTAGCAGATTGAGAGCTTCAGCTGCAGGTGACGAGGAGGTGGATCTACTTCTACCCGGTACTGCAAGGTATGGTTTCTTTAAGATGTATACTGGTTTATTTAATGTTATGTATCATTTTCAACATCGTAGTGATCCTTTCTATTCTGTTTTTACGTTTGATCCATGCATCTCCCAATTCGTTATCACTTGTATGTTCATAAAATATAAACAAATTTGGGATGTTTGACACTTAAACCTTCAAGGATAATTGTGGTGGAACTGAGAGATGATGTAGCCATTGTCAAAGGATGCATGTTTGAAAATTAATTAATAACAAATATGGCAATCGGGTTGAGAGAGAAAAGAAATAATAAGAATGATTAATAAAGGGTCTTTATGTTGAGGGTTTTTGCTACTTTTGAACTTGTTATGCAGACTACAAATCCAGCTTGGTGTGAACATGCCTGCTAGGGCAGAGCAGATTCCAGGGAAAGAGGAAGTGCAAATGTTCCATGAGGCTTACGACGTCGTACTTTACCTGGGTATAATTGACATATTGCAAGAGTACAACATGACTAAGAAGATTGAACATGCATATAAATCTATTCAGTTTGATTCATTATCTATCTCGGCGGTGGACCCTACATTCTACTCACGTCGCTTCCTAGATTTTATTCAGAAAGTCTTCCCACCACATGAAATGACACGATAACTTTTGGCCCTTCAAATTCAACCAATCTATTTAAAGAGTGAACAATTCCCACATTTCCACCATTTGTGCATGCTGTATAATTGACCTTTTTTTTATAGTCTGTATAATTCACTTGAATATCTTTATTATAAATACACTAAGTTTTAAATTTGATCCTTTTTTTTATTTTTAATTTAGTGTTTTTAGTTTGAAATTGACTAATTCCAGTGCCCTTGACTTGCAGCGATTTAGTAATTTATGTGTCTTATAAGAAATTGTTTGTGGGAGCAAGAGTTCCTAAAATTTCAGCAGCATTGCTCCTACGTTTTTCTAACTCGGCAGGGACTTAACCTATTACGTTTTTCTAAATTAATATTTAATTATAATAGTTAAATTATTTTCGGTAAATAATTGATGTAGTAGAACAAGTATGAATATATCTCGACTTTAATACAATAAGAAAAAAAAATTACTAGTAATGTTATTAATTTTATTTAAACTCCCTTGATTATTAAGGTAACTAAACATATCTACGGACTTTAGGCAAATTAAACATATCTATGGTCTTCAATAATTATTATGTGTTTATTAAAGAAAAAATTAACGTTAAGTACTTAACATTAAGTAACTACTAATGACTTAAATTTACAATGTAAAAAACATAATTCCTTCCTTCAATGTTAATTGTATTAATCTTAATTTTTTTAGTCTATTACTGTTATCAATATTCAATTTCGTCCGAATGAATAAATTTATTTTCAAAAAAATTAAAAATAAAAAAAATGTGAAATATTATTTTCTTCAAAGATTTTCAAACATTAATTTTAGAAAAAAGATGAAAAAAAGAAAAAAAAAAGAAAAAAAGAAGGAAGAGCCTAATTTGTTATTAATTATCGCACTCCTTCTTATGAGTCCATCAACTCAACATGCTTTCTACCCTTTGTTCTTGGAAGAGAAATTAGTTATATGGTTCTAATAATTAGAAAAAATATTTCTTCAAATGGTTATAATCAATATTACTAATTGGGATTGATTTTGTGGTCTGATTTGATAATGGTTATAATCAATATTACCGATCTTGATTGATTTTTTGCTCTGATTTGCTATGATTTGATTCTCGTAATGTGTTGTTATTGTTGTTTACAATTAAGGCTAGGATTGCATTGATATTGTAATATGTGAATATAAATACGCACTCTGTCATGAGATCGACAAAAAAAGAAGAGAGAAAACAAAATATTCTCTACACTTCTTCTCTCCTTCTCATTACCACCCACACAGACATATCTTATTTTTTATCTCTCTTGAAAAAAAAATAGAAAAGGATGCAAGGTAAAAAACGAGAAAAGGTAGTTATAATATACAAGATGAGAAAGTGAGATTGATACAAGAGAGGAGGAATTGAAAAGTGTAGAAGGTATGTCACAGTTGTTATTTTATTTATTTATTTATTCATTATTTCTTATATTATCTTTTAATGTTGAACGTGTTTTTGTTTTACACCTAACTTCGACCTTTTGTTTAAGGGATATTATTTTCTACTATTCATAAATATTTTATTCTATAAAAAGTAGTTTTCTTCATTTCTTTTAGTATCTGTCCGGCCGCTCGCGTTGCGTGACACCTTTTTTTCAAATTTCTTTTTCTAAAAAAATATAAAGAACTAAAGATAAAAAACATTTTTCTTTGTTTAATTTTTGTGTCTGTTCAGATGCTCGCGTTGCATGACACTCATTTCCAAATAATTAAAAATACCAAAAAACATAAAAAGGTTTTCAAAATCAACCAAACAAAAATCAAATATTTTCTCAAATAGTTTTTCATGAAGAACTACGTAATCCTGATTCTCCATTGTGAATGAAGATATGTAGGAGCGACGATTAATCCTCGTCGGGCCCAAAAAATTAAATTTTTGTGTGTCTTTTGCACATCCTTTTATATTATTTCTTAGGGAAATTAAATATTTTGAAAAACTACATTACTTTTGCACATTTAATTAAAGGTGTCATCTTAGGATGGACGTTGTGGGGTGCTAATACCTTCCCCACCCGTAACCGACTCCCGAACCCTACATCTAATGTTTTGTAGATCTTGTCTTACTTTTTTGGTTTTTTCGTACTTTTTCAGAATAAACTATTGTGGCGACTCCAAACTTTATTTTTACAAATTTTATTTTTGGTTCGTCGTTCCGTCACGATTTCGGTTGCGACAACTATATACAAAAGCAAACCTAACAAATGACAACTTCTTAATTAAATAACATATTTGTCAGAACTTTCATTCAAATTTTTTTCCACAAAAAGTAAAAATATTGATGTGTAACTCATACAAAATTTTGGAAAAATAAAAAATCAATAATCAATCTCCAAAACCCTAACAACCTATACCTACCTCTTATAATTCACTCACAAATTATGAATCCTGCGTCCACCCTCCATCTCAACTTCCATCAACCACAAACACAAAGACAACCTTACTTTCTTCGCTCCATTGCCTTCAATGTTTATTCTTCTTCTATCGAAGCTTTTGTTGTCTTCAATAAAATGTTTGAAGAAGACAACAAAAAAGGTACAATCTTTTCTTCTTCTGTTGAATCGTTTCTTCTTTTATCAAATGTACATACTTTTGTATGGCTTTTTTTTTCTCTACTGAAGGTTTTCTAGGCGATGTATCAACTGTTTGAAGAAGACAACAAAGGTACACATTTTTCTTCTTCTATTGAATCTTTTCTTGTTCTACTAGATGTAAGTACTTTTATCTAACATAAATAATTAGGACATGTTCCTACAAATATTTACAATTTGATTAAAAATAAAGATGTTTTGTCATTTGTTTCTTCTGATTTTCATTTCTATAATATTTTTCAATTTGCTAAACAAAATAGGCTGTCTTTAAGCAATCCAAATCATTTTAGTCTAAACTTGTTTGATTTATTGCATGATGATGTTTAGGTCCTTTTAAGGAATATCCTTTGTTTGTATTAGACACTAAAAAACCCCATTAGACGAGCTTGACAATAAGGTTTTGATGATAACAAATTCTATAATGAAATAAGATAGTCAAATTAGTAAGGTTATGTTCCAAGATATCTAAAGTTGATTAGATCATACTATTAGATAAGCATTGGACATAGAAAAAGGTTACCTAAGTCAAAGACCTCATTAGATGCTCGTATATAACCATTAGACAACCCATGTTCTTTATTATGAATATATGTTTTTGTTCATCTAATGTGTTGTAAGCAAAGTATAACAAAAGCACAAATAGCACAAAGCAGATAATGCTTGAAGACTAAAGTAAACACAATCAAAAGTGAAGACTAGGCAAGCTCAGTCAGAACTGCTAGTTAGACGAGTCACAAGTTGAACCAAATGACTCAAGGCATCAAGCGACCTAAGAGAACTTAAGGCATTAAACAACCAAGGTCATCAGGCAACTCAACATAACCAAGTACTCTCAACCACTTGAGCTAGTACTTTTCCATGTCATAAAAGCCAACATTAAATGCCATAAAGACTCCTACTACCCACATTTATTAAATAAATATTTCTTTAATTATTTAAATTTCTTCGTTCTCACAACTATTGCCACGGAAGGACCGACTGCTTCACCTTCAGTCACATTTTTATCCTTAACAAGAGGTTGCTCAAGGTTGGTTGGTCACTTCGCCACTAACCGAGGCCCCATCCAACACGACTACTTTGGGATAACCCCTTAGATGTCCTTGAATCCATGAATCTGAGATATCTGAACTTATTACATCAAAATTCCCCAACTAAACCTTAGGAACAATATTACACACAATAAATAAGAAGTCGAAGTAGAAGACATGGTTTACCTTGACAAAGGAACATGATCCATTATTTTGTTCTCAGAGCATAAAAAATAAATAATCTTCTGTTAAATGCAACCACATATGCATCAAAATATGCAATAGTGCCTCTAACTATTTATTGAGGGGGAGAAGGAGAAAAATCAAAACAACACAACTCTCCAACCATTGGATCGCTTCACATCAAACGATTGACAATGAGAGACTATTTGTTTTAGACCCTGACAACACAACTTTTATGACTAAGACTCTATGTCATCTCGGCATGAATCGATCATGGGGACTAATAGGCCAGACGATGCCAGAAAGATAAAGAAATAATTTTTTCTTTCAAAACAAATCGCTAAGACTCCATGTCATCTCAGCATGACTCTAGCCTGGAGGCCGGTGAATCATCTCGATCAATGATCGAATATAGTCCAAAAACAAGAAGGTAGATGAACTAATGCCTTGTATTCAATGGAAGACCTTGCTATTGTGGATGAACAACCACTACTGTAGTCAGCGAATATGTACTCGCCAACAGAAAGTATGATTAAAAATAGAAGGAAATTGTACCCAAACAACATAGAGAAGGAAATAAAATTGTGTCCAAATATTCCTACTTGTTTTTAGTGCTGGAAGAATTCAATTTGGTTCCATTTTAGAGAGATGGGGTTGTTAGGTAAAGGCAACATGGAACTCTTTGAGTAAGATATGCAATATGAGAAAGGATCATCCATTATGCTAGCTAGCTTAATAGAATAATCAAAAGTAAAGAAATAACTTCATCAATAGGGTATTCATTCTAGCTATAATCACATATCATATAGTATATGTTTTAAGAACTTTGTTCGGACAACACCAATTTTTTTATATATAATGCTAGATCTTAATCTTTTTATATAAACTTTTGTATATTCTTTTTAAAAAATTAGAGTGTAAGGCCCACTGTTTTCCCCTTAATGTTTAAGGGCCTAGTCTTAACTGTTGGGCCTAAGGCCAGCCCATAGGGTACCCCAAGACCCCTTACAGCCACTTGTTTCCCTTCATTCTGCATTCATTTGGCAAAACAACCCCCTTTCTCACTCTCTCTTTTCTCCAATAGAGCTCTGCTATGGTTTCGTCCCCATTCTTCCTTCAAGCTCGGTGAATGTTTCCCTCAATTTCTCTAGTGTTCTTGGAGCCGTGGTGCCATTCTGATAGTGCCTAAACCCCCCCTCACAGTAGCTTTTGTTAAGGTAAGGGAAGTTAGGGTTTCACTATTTTTATGTTATTTTGCCTGTTGGATTTGTTTATGTTATACGTGCTTGATATGTATTGTTGAACGTGTGATAATATATTGTTTGTGCTCACGGTGTTGTTTGAATCTAGTTTGGCACGCATGAGAGCAGATGGGTTCTGCTGGTGGTCACTCAAAACGAAAAGTTCTCGCTTAAGCGAAGAGCTCTCGCCTGAGTGAGAACAACAACAACTCACCCTCTTTTTGTTTCGAAGGCTCGCCTAAGCGGAAGCCACTCGCCTGAGCGAGATGGACTAGCTTGAATGAGACCTCGATGTGCCCTTTATTTGCAGTCTCGCCCAGGCGAGAACTTGTAGCTTAAGCAAGGGATCCCTCTCGCCTAAGCCAGAGCTCTTTAGCCAGAGCGAGCTTGACAGAGTTGGTTGGATACGTGTATGTTTCTAATGATTGGATGGTTTGTTGCTTTAAAAAGTTAAGTATGATGCCTTGTATGTTCTATATGATATAATGGGACTGGAATTGATAAGCTTGGTATGAATAAGTACATGAATCATGATTGGTTGATTGGTTGGATATTGGCATGAGATTGTTATGCTTGATAAATCTATGGTTGGTTGGTGAGACATGGCTATGGTATGAGATTGACGTAATTCCATAAATCTCTTGGTGAGATTTCATGATGGTGTTGGGTGTGATGGACGTAATTCCATGAACTTCTTGGTGAGATCTCATGGTGGTGTTGTATGTGACGAACATAATTCCATGAACCTCTTGGTGAAATCTCATGGTGATGTCGTATGTGATGGATGTAATTCCATGAACCTCCTAGTAAGGTTTCATGGTGGTGTCATAATGTATATAATTAGGTAAGGATTCAAGTAAGGGTTGCATCCTGAAACTCTAAAGAGTTAGTTAGTCTCACGTAAAGCGGACTGACTCAAGTGGTGAGAGTAGTAGGAGGCCCTAGTCTTTGGTAGGATAATGACCTTAGATGTTTGAAGGCTAACCTTGTGCGTGGTAGGATGAAACCCATTGGCAATGGCTCTGCAGAGCAGTAGAGGCCACCACAAGTGCAAGCATCCGGTGAATCCGACCGATTATATGTATCCAGATTAATTGAGTCTTATGTTGTGTCACTTGGGGGAGAGTGAGTGGATGGGTTTGAGTTGATTTAAGAGTGAAAGTTGTGTTGTTTTTTTTAAGGGATTTAGAAGTGATGGTGAGTAAATTTAAAAGTAATTTTTATGAAAGTTTAGGAAAGATTTGATTGATGTGATAAATTAAAAAATATGTTTTAGTAGAAGTAATAATCAAATTACCATTTAGCCCTTAGTTAAATTAGTATTGTAAATAAATTTCTTAATTTTTTTAAACACAACAAATGAAACTAAAAAAAATAAAAAAAAAAAAATATATATATATATATATATAAATTTTTTCTTTTTTCCATACTAATGTGTAATCAACGTTGTTATTAATCTTCAAATGCAATTTTTTTCATTTATAATTTGCAAAAACATCAAACAATATTGTAGACTTGACTTTGTTTTAGTTACAATGATGTTATAAATCCCAATTAAATGGTTCTAAAAAGTTTGACGTCATGAAATATAAATAAAGTTTTTAAAATAAATACAACCAAAGAGTGCTACCATACATTTAATGGAGTAGAACATTCTTTATCCTCTAATTTATGGAGAATTAAGTTCACATTGAAATTAACTTCTGCCATCTGTTTGTTGACATCAATAGTCAAATTGGATAAATTTTCTTCTATCCAGCTGTCGTCCACCCTGTTTCCCATTCGCGCTTCTTCTATCATAGCATTCAAAAGCTTTTCATCCATCTCCTCTATCCATTTCATAAATTCTCGCGGCCTGACACCTGATTCTGTCGCAATACTCTTTCCCCTGTTCATGTTTTCACCTAGTTGAACAAAATTCATGACATTATAATAAACTATTAAAGCATTTTTACGAATGATAAACTTTTTCATTAAACAATGCAACCTAGTACAGAATCTAAGAGTTTTCATAATCTCGCCACATTTGTTCTGCTAAATCATCCCTAAAGTTACAACCAATCCTATAATCATCTTCACGAACTTGAGAGATGTTACTTTCCATTTGCTCTTCCATCAACTCTCGATCCACCTCATCAATTAAGGCTTCATCATTATCCACCCCACGTAGATAGTTATGCAGGATGCAGCAAGCTAAAACAATGTTTGTCATTGTATCCACAACATAATGAGGTTCACTTCCACTTGCAATGATAGGGAATCTTTTCTTCAACACACCAAATTTTCTTTCAATAACGTTTCTCAGTGATGAATGGTGATGGTTAAACAACTCTCGTGGATTTTGTGGGCCTCTTTGTGTGAACTCTTTAAGGTGATATCTCACACCTCTATACGGTGTCATTATTGCTCTTTTCAGCATAAATCCTGCATCCCCTAGATAGTACTTTCCTACATGAATCATGACATTTGACTTATTAGTGTGTTACCATTGTAGAAATAAATTAAACTTAATGAACACACTAACCTTCAAGTATGATCAACGAATCATCTCTCACTAGAGCATCCTTCAATATTCTTGAATCAGATGTTGTCCCTTCCCAACCAGCTAAAACATAAGTGAATTTCATATTGAAATCACACGCGGCAAACACATTTTGAGTTGGCCAGTCCTTCCTCCCTCGAAACCTTACGGCATTAGACCTTGGGACCCTTACGCGTACATGAGTTCCATCTATTGCCCCTAAACAATCCTATTTGATATACGAAACAAAGTTAATTAAGGATCTTATTGTACATGTTAAAATTGAAAACATAGACTAGAATAATTTGAGTTATACCTTAAAGTATGAAAAAAATCGACGATTGTTGGCCAAGTGAGGATGAACCTCATTTCCTGATGGCTGAATTAAAAATTCAGACTCCAAGGTCAAAATTGCATCCAACACATTGTGGAAATGTTTGCTAACAGTTGACCCTGAACGATGGAAAAAGAATGTGACACTTCTATTTTTCACGTTATGGCCAATTATGTGAAGAAATTTAGCCACTTGTTCCTCCACTAACGACCGTATCGCATCCTTCACTAACCCAGTTGCCCGTAGTCGCTCGCAGAGGTTAATGAATGCCTCTGGTCCCATACGAATGATATCACGACATCGATTAGTATGCACCAAGTAAGACATAAGCTGTTGTCTTCGACGATCTTTGTTCGGCCAAAATTCCCTACCAATATTGCTATGATTTGAATATATATTCAATATATTCAACGCATGTGCAACAATGCATAACATTGTTACTGTGGCTATTGTTGTGCAAATTTGTAATTGCCGGTGTAAACGTGTGACTATATTGAAGTCCACACCCACAACATCATCAACTACATCATCACCATCCAAATAAGAAAGTTCTAATTCTTCTTCCATGTATGTCACCTTTAAGAAATGTAAAAACTATTACCTCCACATAATACACATAATTATGAACTATTATAAACATCATACTTTAAAAAACCCCAACAATAAATTCCCATTAACAAAATACAAATATTTCCTTCAATAATAACACTTACAATTAACCATGCAAACAATCCATTATGTATCCATAAATAAAACATGAAATCTGTAAAAAAAAAAATAAAAATAACACATTTCATACCATAAATAACACAAATAACACACTTGAACATGTTACATACCTTTGTTTTAGTTTTCAAGACTTCAAACAAATTTCCACAAAAGTCAAAGACCTACACCAACCGAATCATATTAGAATCTTCAAATCACACAAAATAATTTGTTCTCCTAACTACAAACATACCTCAGCCACATACAAGGGTCGTCACACTCACAACTGGACTACTTCCACGAACACACAGCACAACTCAAATCCACCAAGTACCAAGCATAGCACCACAACACAAAACCACGAACACACCACAGCAAACCTACACTAACAAACATATTATGGAAACTTGTAACTCAAAATCAACCCGAGACCATGAAATAACTAACCTCCACCACTTAGAAGGAGACGCAAACCCGCCTCAACCACAATCCATAATTATTCACCACCATAGCAACTCAATTAGCCACCTGCAAGTAAATATGAATATTAGGTCAGCCACCATAGTTACAAAACGTCTTAAGCATTTGAACTCGTGCAAGACCACCTCTTGAATCCCCTGCATTGCCATGTTCGACCACCTCTTGCATAAAAAAAAATAAACATTAGGAAACCAAGCAACCATGGCGAAAGGAACGAACATCGGATTTGCAAAAGGATTCAAAACATGTTGTATCTGATCCACCATAGAACGTATCCGATCCACCACACTCGTATCCCATTCAACCAAATTGTATCTGATCCAACCAAATCGTATCCGATCCAGCCTGGAACGAATCCAAGAGCACGTATCCGATCTAACTATCGAGCGTATCCGATCCAATATCGAGCGTATCCGATCCAGCACAATGGGATCGAATCCTTCACACATGGGATCAGATCTGGTTTTCTCCGTGACACTTCTCATGGTTGCAGCGAGTCATGGTTGCACCGATAGTGTGTTTGCAGCAGAGAGGTGGTAAATGGGTCATACACTGGATGGGTTCCACACCATTTCACAACTCAAATCAAACAATAACACACGCACACCAGTTCAAAACTCAACTTACACACACACATTTAAAAAAAATAGCACACTCACCTGAAATGGCAGCATAACGAAACGGATATCTCCACCAAAACCAAAAACCCAGGTTGCCTTCTCCCCTATTATAACTTATACACTCCACCAATACCAGCTACCAACCTATCTAACTTATTCAATACGTATTTAATGGCTTTTTTTCAGTCAAACAAATTCAAACAGCTTTGTATGGTCATAAGTGTCAAGAATCTAATGCTTTTTTCAGGAATATTACACAGTGCATGGCTGTTGAACGGTGCTCAAAAAATGACTAACTTACGTACCATCCCACACCATGCATGGCACGTGAGAGAGATGACAGGGGTAAATATGTAATACCCCAAGCCAATCCCAGCAAATCTTCGCATTATACCCGCAATTACAAATCTGATGGATTCCTGGCATCCTCGCTCTGCCATCTGCAGAGATACCCTTAAGCGAACATCACATGAAGTCTGATTTCTTTCCTCGCAAAGTTTCTCTCTTTAAAATAAACACAACATTAGAGTCTTGCTTGTTTGCTATCACATGCTTGGATGATTTATATGTTCTTGATTTTTAAATTGCATGATAAATTGTATGATAAAGATCTTTTTGCTCTAGCTTACCCTTCTTGCTTGTGTTTGCCTTCTTCTGTGATTTTTTCTTTTTGCAATGATCACCAATTCCTTGGTGTGAACAGATATGGAAACCCCTGATGATCATAGTGACAATGGGGATGTTGGAGCTTAGATGGTCATGGGTTGATGTTGGACTCATGTTTGAAGGACCCTGCTATATTGTAATATCTTGCTCTATGAGCAAGTTCTTTTGGATAACTGTTTAACTTACTTTTATTTTCTGTCATGGCATGGTGTGATGTGGTGCCTCTGTTCCCTGTTGGTATATTTGGATGACTATAAGTTCTTTATACTTTAAAACCTCGTGCCCTTTGGATATTATTAAATATGCGACATTTTATTTAATTAGAATTATCTATTGACGTTACATAGAGCACCCAAAATATTTTACTATTAATCTTTTTTGATATAAAAAAATCCAACCTTGTAAGAACATCCGTACCATTTTATTTTATTTTTTTCGATGAGAATTTACTAATACAACATTACATTATAAAAGCATTTACACGATTTAAATATGTAATTATGATATATAAAGATTGAATGGACAATTAAAATATAAAAATTTACGTATATAAACTGCCAGGAATTAAAAAAAACACTTAAAATATCTGAAAAACTTAATTCACACTACTAACTAAAGATGCCAAATATCACAACTTCAAAATATGTTACTAAATTAATATGAGAATTGATTAATTAATTATTTCCGTTAAATGAATTGTAAAAAACACTTTTTTGTATTCAATTTACGTCAGCATTATGAAAAGTGATAGAAAGGAATAATTCGAAAAACAAAAAAGGTTTTCATATAAAAAGAAATTAAGAAAAGAATATATACGTTGTTGTGTCGTTGCGTTAGTCAGCTGATTATTGTTCGTTAACCCAGGCAAAGGTAGCCGTTTTCTTTAACTTCTCTTTCACTCTCGAAATGAAAAATGCTGCTAAAGTTATACCCCATTCTATCATTACAGGTTACCTTTTCTGCTTTCTCTTCTCTCTCTCTACCCACTTCCATAACATAGCTTCCTTTCTTTGTACTTTTCACTCACAAAGATATACATATATAGAAACACAAACACTTTTTTCAGAAGCACTTCGTTGTTGTCATCATCATCATCATTCAGAGAGAGAATGAGTTCTTCTTCTGGTCAGAGCAGTGGCTATGATCTCTCTTTCAAGATCTTGTTGATCGGTGACTCTGCCGTGGGAAAAAGTAGCCTCCTTGTTAGCTTCATCTCCAACTCTGTTGAAGATATTTCCCCCACAATCGGTAATTCATTGTGCCCTCTAAAAAACCATTCTTTCTCACGATTTAGGACTTAACCATGAAAATATCACGATTTTTTTTATGTTTAAAAGGAAAATAAAAAGAGAATTGTGAACTTCTCATGTGGGTTTCAAGTGTGCTGTTGGGGACCACTTGTGAACGTTTTGAGTAGCTGTTTTTTTTTTTTACCTTTTTTGGGTCAGAGATTTTCGATGTACTGTGTTTTCATTGTTTGTTATTATTGAATCAGTGGTTAATACTTTGGTTATCTGATATCATTCTGTACAAAATACTGTTCAATATTTTGTTTTTTCTATCTGGTTTTATCAGATATTACAGTCATGATAGGATGTGATGCTATTTGTTCTTATCTTGTGTTGTTCTGTGTTACTTAGGTGTTGATTTTAAGATCAAGGTGTTCGAAGTAGGTGGGAAGAGATTGAAACTGACTATTTGGGACACAGGTAATAATTGCTTCATGTGAATTGATGAATTTTTAAGTTTCTGGCTTCATGTGAATGATGCAAACTAGTATATGAAATTGTTCCTTCTTTTTGTCCTTCTGTTGAATCATTTGTGCATTGACATATATATGGTTGAATAAAGTTGTAATTTCATGTCTAATAATGTTACATCTATGTTGCAGCTGGACAAGAAAGGTTTAGAACGCTAACTAGTTCTTACTATAGAGGAGCGCAAGGAATCATTCTTGGTATGTTAAAAAGGTTTATGTACAGTTTCTGAGCCATTGTTAGTAACGTGTTTAATCCATGCTTTAAATTATATATGTATATATTTCTTTTTGTTTCTTCTTAGTTTATGATGTAACGAGAAGAGACACCTTCACAAACTTATCAGAAGTGTGGTCTAAAGAAGTGGAACTCTATTCAACTAATCAGAATTGCGTGAAGATGCTAGTAGGAAATAAAGTTGACAGAGTAAGTTGTGTTTTATTTTTGTTGGAAACATATGATCCAAGGAATGAATCGGCCGGTGACTACTGTGAAATCTTTCCACAATGAAGTGTTTGAAAATAAAAATTATGTGCCTCAGAGCTGGTCTGCACTCTGCATTGAGAAATAAACTTTAAGAACATGTACTTGTCATGATTTAAGTTTTTGTTATGATGGATTCTTTTAAGTAATTTCTTGAATAATATTTGATTTCTTTGTAAGGATTCTGAAAGGGTTGTGACTAAAGAAGAGGGTTTAGCACTTGCCGAGGAGTTAGGATGTCTGTTTTTTGAATGCAGTGCCAAAACTAGAGAAAATGTGAATCGATGTTTCGAGGAACTTGCACAAAAGGTATGGAAGTGAAGTGATGATATTGTAAATTATTTGTTGTGCATTGGTTTTTCATTTGCTATAATGACAATATTGCTCCATTTTGATAGATAATGGAAGTTCCTAGTCTTCTGGAAGAAGGATCTACAGTGGTGAAAAGGAATGTTTTAAAGCAACAACCGCAACCCCAAGCATCCGAACTTGGTGGCTGTTGCTCTTAATTGTTCCAATGTGTTGTAAATTGAGTCATAATTGGTCCCTCAGATTCCTGTATATGGAATTTCTCCTATTCTTGTATTTTCTTTATTGAATTAATGGGCACTTGTTTCTGTGTATTCTGTTATTGTTTCTGCCCTAAAATTTATCTAAATCCCGATATTATGCAATTGCTGCTTTGTGTGTATTCATTTTACATCATCTATCATATGAAAATCATGTAAATCATGCTTTGTGTTATCCGACTTCTTACTTCCACCATGAAAATCATGCTAAAGCTTCATATACTTTCAAGGAACCAACTTTCTAATTGGTCTCCACCTTCATGTTATACAACTCGCACCTCAGGTGTAAAGCTCAAGTTTAGTCTCTTCACAAGGTGTCGCAAAATAGAGAGTGCAACAACTTATTAAAGTGAGGTTTTCAAGACCCCAACCTTTATAGAATTTCTTTATTACTAGTTGGGATTTTTTGATAAAAAAAATAGAAAATCACATAATTATTATAACAATTAGAGTTAAATATGTTTTTGGTCCCTCAAGTTTTAGCGAAAATTGGAATTAGTCCCTCATCAAAACTTTTGATCAATTTAGTCCTTCATCTTTCAAAATGCGTGAATTTAGTCCTTTTAACCAAATTTTGTTAAGTTTTTTTGACGTTTCAAGCGCATTTCGTGATAATATTTAAATTATTTACACTGTTCGACACATTTTTGTTTCAATGTTAACTTAAATACTATCATGAAATGCGCTTGAAACGTTAAATAAACTTAACAAAATTTGGTTAAAAGGACTAAATTTACGTATTTTGAAAGATGAAGGACTAAATTGGTATAAAGTTTTGATGAGGGACTAATTCCAAAATTTACTAAAACTTGAGGGATCAAAAACATATTTAACCCTAACAATTACAAAATTATAAAATTATAGAATTATTAAATTGTATATGACAAAAATTAAGAATGATGTAACAAGATAACACTCATATATCAAGTTAATGATAAATCTCATGACTTATTATTGTTCTAGAATAGTCTTGTAAGAATACTAAACTGCTTTGGAACATTTTTTGAAGAATATTAATTCATTCTTTAATGGTTTTCCTAGAAAAGACAAAAGTTTTAGGAGGGCGCATCAAAATTTGAAAAGCGCTTATGAACAATTTGACGATTTCATGATACAGGAAGAAAAAGATAATTTTCATGGCTAAAAGACCAACTCACGTCCAGCTCGAAAAGATTCGGATTTGAAAAAATCGTTTGGCTATTAATTCTGTAGCCAGTAAAACTATTCAAGAAAAAAGAAACTTTTCACTAAAAATTTAAGTTTAAAGTTCTCAAATTAAAAATAAAATACACCATCTAGGTTTTTCTACTGTGTTTGGACGTAAAGTGAAAGAGGTAGAAATAAAATGCATATTTAAGTTGTTTAAATTGAAAAAAAAAAGAATAGAAAATAAAAATAACAGAAATTATTATTATTTATTTGTTTAAGGGAAAAATGATGGCGAAGAAATTATGTATTACATGTTTATTGATTATCATTTTACGCCCTCATAAAGTTGATGCATAATGTGCCAACAGATTAATGCTTTTATTTATTTATTATTAATAATATTAGGAGCCAATGAATTATAGGTATTTTCAAATTATTTTTAACTCGTTAACTGATGTTTAATGGGTTAAGATTTTCAACAAGTACGATTGTCACTTAATGTCATGAAAAAAGACATCTAGCATTACATATTTTTATGAAAGGGTGTAAATGGTATGAATTATATTAATAACATTTGGTTTTTTAATCAATTATATTAATGAATTAGATTCATCTTTTTATTTATTTATTTTAAAACTCAGTTTAATTATAATTGAGTTCAACCACGGTGTTAAGTAATTAAAAACACTATCAAATTTTAATAAAAAAATACTTCAAAATAATAATTATTTTCAATTGATTTTTTAAAAGTCGAAAGCAATACATATAACAAATAGAAAAAATATTTTTATAGTAAAATTAGTATACATCTCAGTCAGATTCATCAAATTAGTAGACTTGCTGCTTAAACAAGAAATGATACTTCTTTTTATCTAGCCAATGTTAAAACTCCAAAGATGTTCCTCTAATAAATCATTTTGATTTTTGAATTCGAAGAAACATATAGTGTATGTAATACAGATTTTATGGTCCAAAAAGTGTAGCAGCTCTCTTAAAATGAAACTAAATATTTCTACTGACCAACGTCATAAGGCGATTAGCATGGCATGGCATGGACGGCAGCGTGAAGCAAACTCCGAGCATCAGTGTTCTGATCAGGTAAATCTGCTGGGGTCTGCCAAAAATTATTTTAGAAATTGATGAATAATAGAAATGGGCAATTCACAGTGATCTGTTTAAGTTCACTAATAATTGCAACATTGTCATTTAAAAGCAAAAACAATAAAATACTTTGACCATTTCATAGACAAATCTTTGAAAGGAGGAACAAAGTGAACAGATAATATTTTTAAATTACCAGTAAAAAGAAAAATATTTTGTTTCCTCAAACCAAAATCCACTAAATTTACCTTTCCGTATAAGTTTTCCTTTGTGGAAGATGCCCCATTAGACAGCAACAACCTAATTACATCAACATGCTCACCTCTTGCTGCGTGATGAAGAGGCTGAGAAAATAATCACAAGAAAATGATGGAGAAATTCATCAAACATCATAGAAAGACAGTTAGGGATAGGAATGCCTATTGGAATTGGTATCAAGAAAGAAGCCAAGTAGGAACTCAAATTTTTTGAAGGTTAATAAATACTCACTGTATCACCCTCAGAATCAACTGATTCCAGCATTATCTTTATATGTTCTGCGTTATTGGCTCTGTTTAGTAGCAGTTGGACTATCTCAGTAAATCCTGTTTAGGACCATTTAAAGAAAACGACGTTGAAATTCATGCTCCCAATAAAATAATATAAGTTCAATTTATAGAATATGATTTGAGAATCAAACTACCTCCAGCACAAGCATCATGCAAAGGAATTGCACCATCTTCATCCTTAGCCTCAATGTTTGCTCCTCTTTCTAGTAGCAGCTGCAGTTTATCAAACAAGATCAACAATTCATGCAATGTCTATACAATTGGAGTAAAAAAAAGTAAGAATAAGCAAAGATATCATACCTGGACACAAGCCAGATGACCATATAAACATGTCAAATGAAGAGCAGTATCCCCATCCTCCACTGGCTCATCAATACTACCAGTCAAGTTATCTGCAGTATATAGCAAGAGGATAAGCATCAACAGAAATGACACCCAGTATCAGCACCCAAGTGAGGATAATTTTTAAGATAACTTTACAAATTACGTATGTTTGGAAACATGTTGAGAAGAAAGTAATCACATCACATTCACTAAAGAAACACAGAAGCTATAACTACTAGCTTCTAAGTACGAGAGAGAACCACTTCTGAGAGACATGAAAGCAAACAAACTATACATCATCAATCTTTACAAAATTTAAATTTTTACTGCTAATGAACCAGACAAAGGACCCTATCAAATTCAAAAGCCATGAGAATTAAGGTATTAAATTGCATTGGTAGTCGGAGTTTCACAGCAATCTTCCATATTGAAATAAATCGTCAATTTAATCCTATGACTCTCTTCTAAGCAGTCCTTAAAGTAATGAAATAATATGAGTCGTCCCTAGAATTATAAATCATACTGCATAGTCTTCCAAGTATCGGAAAATCCTCAAATTAGCATATCAATGTTAGTAAAATATTTCAACGTAGGATTAAACTAATGAATCTTCAATACTTTAAGGATTACATTAACAGTTTATTCATGCTGCGAAATATTCAGTTGATACAGCCACTGTTTACCCTAAAATCATCATGGTTGCGGCCGAAATCGTGGATGTAGCTAAGACACTCAAATTTACAATTTACCTGAAGGTGACAAATATTCACGTCGACTAAACTAGTAACTCTCCATAAATCAATTTTTAAACAGAAGATATAAAAAAA
>Ga0214544_1002224_pt1 | contig 40912 bp, 16 predicted proteins | sample CNSS3metaG_FD_160074 | JGI IMG/M metagenome (GOLD analysis project Ga0214544, IMG submission 160074) | Root nodule microbial communities from cowpea collected in UCLA plant growth center, Los Angeles, California, USA - CNSS3 | ecosystem: Host-associated > Plants > Roots > Nodule | place: USA...
CCATGGCCCATGTATCTCTTTCTGTATTTCTACGCTACACTCTATGTTGTTTTCGTATTCAGCTTTCCTTTGGCATCGTGGTGTGCCTGAGTTTTGTCGGGGTGGTGTTAAAGACCCCAGGACTACGCTATTGTACTTGTTTTGTGTGACATTTTCCTTTAATTTCGCTTAATAATTAAATGGGACGTTACAAATACAACATTGAAGGGTTAAAGTAAAATCAAAAGGCTTTCCTTTGGACCATTTTGGATGAGACTCACATGTTTTTAGTTTTTAAATCAATAAAAAATCTTCTCCACTTTTTCAAATCTTGTAATTAGCTGTAAATTTTTATAAATGAATCTAGAGTGTAATTTTTTATATAAACATATATATTTTACATTTATGAGGATGAAGTCACATCCTTACCGAGAATTTCACATTCTTTTGGTCTTTTTATACAATCTACTATATGAGTGGGTCTCCTACATTAATGTTCACACATTCTCTAATATGCTTTATTTTGCACCTAATTATACTTATGTAGTCAAATTTTTTGTACTACTTTTTGTATCTCATAAGTCTTTCATACCCTACCCATATGGGTGTTACAACACTTAATTTTTTTTTTTTTAAAAAACAAGTTGGACAAAAAACAAATGTAAATTTATATATCATTTTGTCAAGATTAACTCGTGTCTAACAACTTGTTAAATTTACCTAGAATTGGATACATAAATAACTGTAACAGTCAAGGATCGTGCTCTTTTTGCATAAGAAAAACAACAAAAGAAGAAAAAAAACCAAATTAGTGTCTTCAATTAATTTAAGCATAAATTAAAAATAAAAACTTGACAAAAATAAAGATGAGCTTCTATCATAAACTAAATTCAATATACTTTTTTCTCCTGCAAAACTTAGAAAGAGATTCATCCAAATATAAAATTATTTTTTTAGTCATTATTAGTTTCTTTAAAAAAACATTATTTTTAATTGAGTTTTAAGAGTACAAACCACATTCGTGGTGATGATATATCTTAAAAAGAAATTTGCCACCAAGTTGTCATATTGGTAGGGACAAACTAAGTTTCAGAAAATCTTATTACTTTAAAAAAAATGTGCGTATTCTTCGTCTCATCTTTTTTACCTTTGAGAATCATCGTCACCGACAAATAATGAAACACGGTTACATCATTTTTAATAATGGATTGGCAAACTAATCGATAAATAATTAATTAAATAAATAAATAATCAATTTTCTGCGTTACAACTGATAATTTATTATTATCTTTCTTCCCGATATATCACCACCGTCCAATTAAAATTTAGATTCTCCACCGAAATTTTATGTTATTTTCTTACTATGCTTTTAAAATAAATTAAAAATTTTATTATTACATCAAAATCAATATATATTAACAGCCGTCTCTGTTTTTACGGCTAAATTTTTATTAATAATTTTCTTATAAAGACTACAATTGTATACTTTTATTTTTTATCTTCTAGGAGAGTAACGGAAAAGTTGCGGATTCAATAATTTAAAGAAATAGGGTTAATTGATAAAAGAGATGGTTTGTTCAACTCTCTTCCGTTAACAAAAACTAAAGACTAACAACTAAAAATATATATATATATATATATATATATATATATATATATATAATAATAATAATGGATATAAAATTATTTTTAAAACTTTTTTTTAATAGTTAGTAAAAGTTATATTTACATTATTATATTCTTAATACATAACATATATACGAATACCAGAAATACAAGAAAATGTCAATTATAATCTTCACCATTCTTTTCAAAAGATTTGAATGGTAGGTAGTGTTTAATTTAGTTATGAATTATAATCGGTAGATAATATTTGTATGTAATATTATAAGCCATAAGTAATATTTGTATATGATGTTTAATTTATTACGTACTTCCGTGTATGTAATTATCCATGGTAAATTATGATTGTTTTAGAGGAAATAAACACATATTTGCCCGAAATTTCGAAAGGAAAAAGACGAATATGATTTTGGCGTTTGACCCTTGCGAATCAATCATTTAAGCAATAGTAAAAAGTCAGCAGATTTTGGCTTTAGTGAGAGTATTGGAGGCAAAAGAAAAAAATTGAGTGAACATATAAATAGATTTGTGAAGAATCCAAAAATAGATTTGAGGGTGTGAGTGGAGTAGAAGAAAAAAAAAAACTAAGTAACATAGAAATCATTGAATTGTAATTGGATCTTCAAAAACAATTTAATATTGGTGAACCACAATTCACACTACCTGATAAGTAGATATGCAAAGTGGAATATTACATCATTTGTCTGCATTTATACTAACACCACTCACTCCATTTGTGGTCTTCAATCTTCTGGGCATCGTTTTTTTAACATAAAGATAACAACATTATATCATTAAAAATTAATCATAAACAAAACATTTTCATTAAATTCAAACCTCTGATTTTTGTTTCCATTGGAACAAGTACACAATTTGGAGCATGGGATTGCAATAATAAACAATTTTCTGGTTGGCTTTGTTTAATAAGCTGAACGTTCAGAGTTGCCAGAAAGATCTGCAAGTGACGTGGATGGCACCATTTTTGTGGACTCACCACTTAATATTATCTTCAACATTCTCTGTCTTAGGGTTTATTACAAGATAATGGAAATGGTCCCCTACGTGTGTTCTTCTAAATCAATAAACTAAACCACAACCAAAGTAAATTCAACATCATATTGCTACTGTCATTGTTGCATTCTAGATGATGAATTTTTCTGCAAACTCTTTATATTTAATTAATGCATGTGACCTAGACTTGGATATTCTGACGTTATAGCAATAGCAAGATGCCATGTACATTTCATATATATCATATGCATCAACCATCCTCTCATATTACCTTGATTCATTCAATCACACCAAACACATATATAAAATATTACAAGATAATGTTTTTTTTTTTGGCTTTGGCTTTCTCTAATATCGATGAAGAAAACGACTCAATTTTGGTCTTTTCATGCAGAAAACTAAGGAAGCAACCCCTCCCTCTGGGTGTGACTTTTATTTTTCTGATTTGATCGATTGTTGATCATTCCTACTTTTATTAAGCGACTGTACGAAGAAAACATATTCTATACATAAACAAACATGTATCTTTTAGGTTTAAAGAGGGTTTTTACTCAGAACAATTAGATTTGAATTTAATTATATAAGATATTGATATTATTCTCAACACAAAACCTTAAAGCAATATGTTTATGGATTTTTATTCTTATATAGTATTCTATTTTTATATTTTTAGTCATCGTAAAACTTAGATTTATAATTGAATTTCTAACCGTATATGTTTCATAAATTCAATAATATCATTCGTTTAAGAGTCAAAATCAAAGAAATAATCTCACATTATTTAAAAGTTAAAATCGAAAGTCGAAAAAAATTTAAATATATTTTTTTTAACCCTCTAATTTTTCTAAATTTCAAAACAGACAATATTTCATAATATTCGATCGATTATGAGAAATCGAAAGAAGACCTATTATACAGGTGGTATTTCTGGTTCTGGAAAAATAAGAAACACGTTATGTGTCAGATGCAGGAAAAAGATGAAGTGTGTGACTCTATTTGGGTTGGATGAGAAAAAGAAAAGTAAAAATATTATTAACGATAGAGATGAATATAAGATAATAATTAACTATGAGGTTTTAAGATGGTATGCACTGGCACACACACATGACACATGCATGCATCCTTCTACTGCTTTTTTTCTGTTCAATGCTTCATGTCCATTAAGTAATTATTAAGTAATTAAAATTCCTTACAGCTAGATGTTTTATAATTTAATTTTATTGAATTGCAAAAGAAGTACACATCCTATAAAATCTTTTGCACAAGGGATTTAAATATGATGTTATTTTTTCATTCATTGAGTCTCTCACCTTTTATTTGAGCACTCATTACTGATATGTGAGAGGGCATATCAGCTTAAAAGTGTTTCTAAAACCACCTTTGATTTCCCATTTCTTTTGTCTCGCCTTTTCTAGTATATTTTGAGTATGCTTATTTTTACTTTATGAAGCAATTTTTTATTAATAAAATTCTCAAAATGAATAAATTTAAGAAAAAAAAATCATAAACGAGGAATTGGAGAAATAAAAAGGAAGGGACAACGGAAACTATAATTATTGGAAAATTTGCATAGAATTGTTCTCTTCTGTATATTTCTTTTCATTTCTTTTTCTTCTTATCCTTTCTTCAACCTTTCTGTTCACACTACACCAGAATGGAATGAACATTAGTGTTTCCATCTGAATACTCTCACGTAAGGAAAAGTTACAAGATTCAGGTTGTTCATTATTTTACTTCCAAATACTATATTTTTTTAGTATGGTTTAGGAATCTATCATTTCTATTCATTTTCATTGTTCTAGAGACAGAGATTTAGATTTATTTTTCCATCTATACAGATTGCATGATTTCTTTTACAAGTTAGAATTTGGTATCTGGACAAATTCTAATAAATTGTTACTTTTTTTTTTTTGAAAATTCTCTTAATTTCGATGAAAGAAAATAAAAAATCAATTTAGAATTTGATTCATGCGGAACCAAATTCTGATTTGTTTTTCAACCAGTTTTCTAACTTATTTTTCATTTTCCTTCAAATCACAATTCAGAATTGGATTCCCAACATAATTCTAACTTGTTTTTCAGTCAAATTCATTCTAATAGCAATTTGATTTTGTACCGTATGAACTATCAACATTTTCAACCAAACTCTCGGTCAGGCGGTCTAAAGATAAACGGTCGAAGGTCGTCCGTTACAGGCGGATAATCCCGTGGGTTGTTGATGTGACAATTGGTCATGGTTCGTCTGCAACACCTGAGTAACCAAGCGGCCATGGTCCGCCCGAGAAACCAAACAACCACGTCGGTGATTATTCAATCTATCATTGGAATTTTGTTGTCATAATTTAAATATGTGACCTTCGACAACACGCACGGATCCATCGATCGGGTGGACGTATTAGAATCAAATCATTGCAAATTAAAGTAAAACATGTCAGTAATCAAGTTTAAAAAGCAAAATCGTGATTAAGAAAATCCTAATCACAGGACCATGTCAAAAACTATAAATAGGAAGGTAAGTTGGAAAGGACTTTTACTTTGCATGTATTACAATATTAATTGCATTCACCCGAATAGATTTGAACTGACTTAAGCATCGATAGGTACCTCAATTGTCTGAACAACCGAATAGAAGAAATAAAAAAGTTGCCGAACAGACAAAATCACGAGAAAAAGAGAACCAAGATAAATCGAATATTTTAGATGGGCGTTAGGTTCTATACCCCAAATAGATTTCATCAAATTCTAAATAAATTACAGATGGGCATAAAAAAAAATTACTGTGAAAAAGTTTAAAACTGATTACTGTTTGAGATATATGCATCTTTGTGTTGTGTAATCCATTAATTATAAGAGTTGATGTTTCGTGGGACACCATAACAACATCTAGAACTTCAAAATAAGCATCTGGTTCCATGAAATATTATGCCAATTTCCAACGTTTCTATGATCAACAAATGTGATTTCCACAGCATGATACATTTGTTTATGGTATGCACTTGCAATAGCTCATGAGAGGTGAAGAAGAAGCAAGATGGCGCGTCCACCGTTGATTTGATGAAAAAGAGAACACTCACATAACATAACTGTGATGTCATCTTCCTCCTTCACCTTCGATGTGACTGCTGAATATGGTATCATAAAATCATTATTTATTAATGGATATACCATCACCACATAACCATCTTCTCTATTGCTCTTCTTCGTTGGTGGATACCACGTACTTATTAACTTCAACACTTCAAAAATCAACACCAAATGTCACAAGTGTTGTCGTGATTATCTATGATGCCCTCAATCTGTGCTTCAAATTCTGGCCTGATTCGATCCTACACGAATACTTACTTTTAGAATTGTACTTCGAGAAAGAAAGATTTGTATTTGTTTCGGTTGAGCCGATTATCGAAAATAATTTAAGTGTGAGTCAAAAGTTTCACATTGGATAAAAAAGATAAAATTAAATTATTATATAAAAGTAAAAACCTATAATCCATTGTCTGTTTTGAGGTTAGAATGTGTTAAAGATTTTATATATGTAAGACTAATGTCATATAATCATATAAAATCACAATCTCTCAATGACTATAACTATGATACTTCGTACACACAGGAATTAATTAACTCTAACAATTTATCTATCTAAGTTGAAATCGAAACAGTATTCAATATATATATATATATATATATATATATATATATATATATGGTGTGAAGAAAATGTTGATCAAGTTGAAGGCCTTCCACCATGATGAGGAATATTGTGGTGAGTCTCAAAAGATAAAGTAGGAAAAGTTTTCATGACAACAAAACATAATTCATAAGCTATTCTCTGCTTTTGGCCCCACTTCTGAAGTGACTATAACTTAATTAGCTAATTAGAGTAATTAGATATGTTAGTATGTTTGTTTAAATGGAAAGATTGGATTCTGAATAAAGATTCCTGTTGGGCTTACACAACAAGTCATATCAGATTTCCCTTTTTTTTTCTTTTAATTATGTCAATATTGTTTTACCATCTTCTTAAACAGTGTCTGTATATTCATTAACCATTTTAATAATATTATTATCTTTTAAGACAAATGCAGAAATCCAATGTTTCTTCCTATGAATCTAGTTCTTTCCTCAGCCGGTTATAATCATAACCTCAAAACAACTAATTTTGTTAATTTGTTTTCCAAAATAACGTTTTTATTAATATTGGATATGATGAATTTATAAAATAAATATTTGTATAGTGAATATGAAAATCTGTTTTTATTAGTGGCAAGTGTTGATGATGGGACACAGGAATGGTCACAAAGGAAGGGTTTGGTTGGAGAAGTAAACGATGTGGGGACAGTTGTTGTGACGAGGCAGTTCCACATTCGCACTTTGCACAACAAAATAAGAACCGTTTATATGATTTATAAAGTCATGCATATCATTATTCTTTTCTAAACTCCATCATGTGTCTTGCATTTACCATGCTTCAGGATTCAACATATGCACCAAATCAACACACACAAAAAAATTACTTTTTTTTTTTAAATATGAATAATAACTATAGTTTATTTCATCATGTTATGGTGTTAAAATAAATAAAATAAACTTTTTGCAAAGAGTAAGCTTACGTCAATAACTTTCATGACAAGCCTGTGGGATTTGTTTGTTTTATGTGGTCCAAGAATGTTGCGGTGTAGAATTCTAACTTTAAGGTTTTTTCTTCCTACACTTCCATGACTACTACTTGCACTGAGTAAAAACAATAAAATATTATGTTATCAAAATGTTATTTCAAAACGTTTATTATGAAAAGTTAGTTCTAAGAGATTTGAAAATTTGTTCTGAAAATTTTGTTTCAAAAAAATTCTAATTTAAGAGAAACTATTGAAATAGATAATAAAATACAGAATAACCATTTTAAAAAAATTAAGTATGTTTTTAGTCTATGAACTTTGATCAAAAATTGAAATTTGTCCTTGATCGAAACTTTGATAAATTTTAGTCCCTAAACTTTAAAAATGAATATAATCATTTTAACCCAATTACTTTGATTTTTTTCAACATGTAAAATGTCTTTTATGTTAATATTGGAGTTGTTACGTCGTTTGACACATTCTTGGCTCAATATTTAATGAGAAATGCGTTTGAAACCTAAAATAAAGTTAACAAAATTGGGTTAAAATGACTATGTTCATTCATTTTTAAAGTTTAGAGACCAAAATTTATCAAAATTTTGACCAGAGACGAAATCCAATTTTGGATTAAAGTTCAGGAACTAAAAACATATTTAACCCTTTTAAAAATTATGAGAATGCTGGTAGTAATTACGAGAGTGCAGGAAGCAAAAGCTACAATTAAATGGGATGGTGTTAATAGACAGCAAAAAGATTTTTATTTCCTGCACCCCTTAAATTTTCCCTTGAAATTTCAAAATAATTATTTTACTTTATGTAAACTGACTTTTGTATTACATGTTTAGAAACTTCCTCAAACAAGTTTTTCAAATTTTTTGAAACAAGATTTCTAAAATAAGATTTCTGAAATAGAATTTTCAGAATGTAAGAAATGTATTTCGAAACAAATTTTCTAGAACATCGGAATAATCTTTCTGAAACAAATATAAACTTGGAATGGATTTCTTGACCACAAAATACATTTCGACAATAACTTTCTCTGGAAACGAGTTTTTTTTTTTTTTTACATTTTATTTATTTTTCCTCTGCAACTGGTGATGATAGATGCGTCTGCAGTGGCCACAGGGATAGTGGTGGTATGTTACAGTAATAAAGGGTGTTTGGGTTTTTTCTTTTATTATTATTATTATTATAAATGCACTTAGCAATTATAGAAGTGTAGAAAGCAATATCCACAAAAAATCAGTCCAAAAGAGAAAAGAGTGTGCAGAAGAGGACACTACATGGGCTTGATTATGGCCCATCTCGGAGTATCAAATTATTTGTTGTTATCTGCGACGTGTGATAGAGACAAGCACAACATTTATTAAATGACCTTGTTACAATAAATATGCACCAAAAGGAAATTCGAAGCATAGTAACATTAAAAAGGAAAGAATGCAAATAATAGACATGAGATGTTATGTTACAACAACCAGCCAAAAAAATACTTATTTTACTCAAGAAGATGCCAGGCTGGAATAACTCCCCATTATGAAGCTAATTTCTCTAATGTCAAACATGGCATAATAGAATAAAAAAACATAATGTGATAAAATAATATACATATAAATAAAAACTAAAGAACATTATAATATAAATAAATACCGAACACACAGGTCGCGTGTGTTATTTGCATTTTTTAATTTTTATAAAATCAATAATATTTATTTTTAAAACATACATATAACAAATTTTAAAATAGTTGTTAAATAAAATAATTATTAAATAAATTTTTAAAATAACGGTAAAAATAAAATTAAAATTAAAAAAATATTAAAAATAAATTAATTATAAAATAATTAATTTTTAAAATAATAATTAAGAATAAAATTGGAAAATGAAAAGGAGACACAAAAAGAGGTTATATATTATTATAGATATAAGTTAAATTCAAATAATCAACTTTATCAAAAGTATATATACCTTTTGAAAAATTGACTTCTAAATTTAATTTTTTATATATTTCTTTATATTTGAATTGCTCCTATAATTTAAATTTAGAAATATATATTATACTTATACAGGAGAAGAGAAAACTTATATCATCTATTAAGTATAACGTAATTCTCTTTTGGTAAGAAAAACAGTGCAACGAATTATTGCAATAGGATAAAAATGAATCCACATAAACAATTTTCATTCATATATGAATTTATATAAGATGTAAAATTGTTAATATTCAGATACGGTAGTTTTATTTACGAAACAAGTTTCATCTATTAAATAATTTAAAGGTGAATATTTATGGTATATTTAGAAGTTCCTAATTCAGCTTTATGTGTGGTATTTTAGAGGAAATTGAAATAAATATATGAGTAATTTTTTAACTATTGTACGGATGTAATTTTTTATTTATATTGAATTTATTAGAGTCATTTATGTTTTAAAACATTGTTCTAGATAGGATTTTCGGAATTTTGGTTTAATAGTAATTTTATTTTAATTTGTTATGATTTTTTTGAATTAACAAATGGTTTTTGAAGTCTTAGAGGGATATGACGCATGTTTATATTTTTATAAATATATGTAGTTCAAATTTTTCATATTTAAGTGTAAAAAATTATTATGTTTATAAGTTAATTAATTTGGTTTTTATTCATAGATTTAATGTTTTAACTCCATATACTTATTTAATTTTTTTATAATAGGTATATTTTATTTATGTTTTTGTAAATATAATTTTTTATCATGGATATATCCATGCTTTGTGTATATATTTTTTTCAAACTTGATATATTTTCATGTAATAACAATTTATTAATGAGTTTTTTTTTTCGCTAAGCATAGATGAGATTTCAAAATCAATAATAATTCTATACGCAAACTTATTTGAAAAGTAATATTTTTTTAGTAAATTTTATATAATATATTTTCATAATGTAATTTTAGTAATAGTGGTTTACACACAAGTCAGAGATTTAGTAGCACAGAATTACATATTTTAAAAAGCATATTAGATACTAAATAAATTTGGAACAGTAATCCATAGATTATATTAGGATTGTATGATAAGATTCAATATCTATACAAAATTAGTAAATGTGTCATCTTACTTTTCTACATGTTCGTTGATTGGTTACATTAATTGGCATGTTACCCTATTTAATATATGATAATTGAATTTAAAGGGAGTAAATAGTATAAGATCATATGATTAAATTTGAGCTTTAATTTGGATTTAAGATAGGATTAGGAAGGAAAATAATATTTTAGAGATAAAAGCAAATAGAATGGATTTGAGCTTATTAAATAAAAAGTCCCATTGAAATACGAAAAGAAGAAGAGACTCCTTTCTTATTTTTTTCAAAAACAAAATTTTATCATTCCTCAAAATCACATTATTCTTTTACCTTTCTTTTCCAGTTTTCAAAATTATAGTTTTACAGTTTGGAACAAACTGCTTAATTTTAAGTCGATCAAAAGGCTTTGTGGTGTTTTTCCTCGATATTTTGTTCTGATCTTTTAGATTTCACAAGTCATCTATACGAATGAGATGTTAGAAGTATTTTAATATAATTAAAAAAATAAATAATTAAAATAAAAAAATTTACTGTTACTCATATTTCTATAGACATTTAATTTGTGGGTTAATTATTTTTTATGCTTAACGGTTATATTTTTATTACAATTTATTCTTTTGTCTCCGTTTTTTACCTATAAATATCACCTATGTGAGAAAAAACACAACAAGACAATAACAAAGAACAAGAAACAGTATAATTTTTTCAAGAGTGTTCTTCTTTTCTTCTCTATAGTATATTTTAAAACAGTGGTGTTCATAAGGTTCGAAAATTCTTCGTGCACTCGATCGATCTGACGGGTTGTTGTATCTTGAAAGAAAAACAAATATGATTTAAATACATATGATTGTAGGAACATTTTCTCTCTAAAGATAGTGCTATGTATGCTTCAACTCAGAATATTTTTACTTCCTACATTTTCTCTCTAAAGATAGTGCTATGTATGCTTCTGAATAATATTTTTTGATTCATATATATGTCAGTATTATTATTATTCTAAAAATTATTATTATATTATTTAATATTTTTTATTATTATTAATATTATTTGAGTAATCATTTTCTAACCAGAGAAGTCAACGAATCTTTCCTTTTTTTTATTTGTTTAGATAAGTTAACAGACAAATTAAAATAAAAAAGTATTGCAAGTTGTTATACACTAGAAAACTTTACATGTCATTTTGCTGTAGTAAACTATTGAGTTATTGAATTTGCATTAAAAAAAAATCAACTTTTCGATTTGAGTTAAAATCTTGAGAGTGTGATGTATTATTGGAGATAATGAGTAGTATGTTAAAGTTATAATTATAATTGTTTTAATTATAGTTGGATTTTATTTTTTGTAAATTATTTTATGTTAAGATTTTGAGATTTTAAGGTGTTATATTTTAGTTTAATGATGAACTTTGGGTTAATTTTGTAGTAAAGGTTTTTATTTTCAAATGGATGTGACATAGCTCACACATGAGTGTAGATAACTTGTTGGTGTAAATGCTTACGTAAATAAATTTTCCCCAAAAGAATGATTAAGTTAATTATGCATTAATAGAAGTTATTTTAGAATGATGCAGTTGAGACAAAAATATAAAAGACAGAGTAACGTAGATATTTGACTAATGTAGATTTCTTTTTTAATATTATTTAATTATGATTTTGTATCGAATTAGGATAATTACTTCAGGATTAATTATGTTTTTTTTTTTGTTTTAAAATTATATCACAATTTTGTAATTTGTTTATCTTTGAAGCTTTGATTTTTTTTTGTTCATGTACTTTATAAATGAATAAGTAGAGTCTTTGTTACTAAATGGTGTTTTTTTTTTACATGACAAACAGTATTGTCATGTGTTACACTATGTTATCGTTTCTCTTCTTCTCTCATCTCATCCTTATGTTGTAAATAATTCAAGTGTGTGTTTAAGTCTCACATTTGTTGAAATAACAAAGTTGAATACCATATAAGAAAAATGACTCATAAATTAATTGTTTTGATGTTTTTGGTTAAAAGTGATGTTAATTCATCATGTGGTTTGTTCCTGCAGGGAACAAATAAGATAGGTTAGGCACAAGCGTCACCTTACCACGTAGTCCGCTATCTCCTTAGTTGGCCTCTCCCCAGTCGATACATGTCGGCTTGAACCCAGGGGTTACCTGCAGGAGAGTCTCCGAAGCTCAAGTCAGTCAAAGCTCTCAGAGAGTCAAAATCAGTGATTAATCCTTTAAATGATGGGGTCCACGTGTATTTATAGAACATTAATGACGTTTGACCATTTCATGGGCTGGGTCTTGACCTGGGCTCTAGTTTGGGCCACGGGTGGGCCTGGGCCCCAACCCAGGCCCTTGAGACCTATTGAACGCGGGGGCTTCGATTTTCGCTTAAGTTTATTGGAGTAGTCGGCCTGGGCTTTAACCTTACCAGATATGCTCGAGTAGTCGGTCTAGACCGACTACTTGCCTAGATGGCTTATGTTGGTGATAGGAAGTGCATGTTGTCCTCTTAGACATTTAGTTCAGGTCAAAACCGGTACAAGTTAGGCTAACTCGGCCTAGCCTGGGTACTTGGCGATCTCGATATGCACATTGTTTACTTGGTCGAGTTTGGCTAGGTACGGTACATGGTTGAACTAAGATTATACTAAGGAACCCCTGAAAACTTAAACAGTTGTAAAAACACCAACAACACACCACACTCACAACAACAATGACTGAAGTAAAGGTCACCATACACTTGGAAGGAAAATATACCATATGAAAGGGACTAACTTTTAAGGGAAAGATTATTGTAAATAATCAAAGTGTTTGTCTAAATCCCACATTGGGTAGAAATGACAAAGTTAAACACCATATAAAACAAATACGTATAAACTCAACGCCTCAATGTTTTGGGTTAAAAGTAATCTCAATTCCTTATGTGGATTGAACTAAGATAACATATATATAATTTCTTCCTATGAACCCCCTTGAAAGTAATAGCTACTTAAGTAAAGTCAACGTGCACTTGAGCATAAATATAACACCATATAAAATACATAAAACATCCTCGAAGTTGTCATGTCTCCTATCTTTTGAACCACATTCTCCCTCTTAAAAATAAAATATACCAAATATACCCAAGCACTTAGTGTCAAGAGCATTAGTTGCCCATGAACATTATAAACACGTGTCAACATGCGATAACACTATTTGTCACATAAAAAAAAAATTAACGTGTTGTTAAATGATGAAGTCTTCTTCCATTCATTTATAAAGTATATGGACTAATCAAGATCAAAGGTTGTGTAGGAATGAATTCCAAAATTTCAGTATATTTTACATAATTAACTAATTACTTAATATAAAAGATGTAAATAAGTATAGTACATAAGATACTAAGACAAAGGATGTTGAGATCATTGTTAAGTGCTGAGATCATCATTGAATGATAAGATCATTTCAACCCAGCTTAAGGACCAAGTCATCTCGGCCAAGCTTGATGACATAACATGTAATTACATTATATGTCGTTACAACAGTTACAATAAAGTATTTATTAGCATTTATGCTAAGATCAAAATTTTCCTAAAATAGCTCTAGCGTAATTAATAAGGAGCCAGATATTTATAGATGATTCACCATCTGGGTAAGGGGTATCTTGAACAATCATAAATTATCTCATATTTTACAAATATTAACTTGAGCGTCAGAGTGACTACAAGTATACATCTTTCAAGGTGTACAACTAAAGGACAAAGGTCATTCCATTCCAAACATAAAAATAAAAGACAATTCGAAAAAAAAAAAACAATAACATATCGTATTTCGTAGGACAATTGAGATTTATACACAAACAAATATATTAATTTTTAATTAATATATGAACTATCTTAATAGAATTACAAAATGTAATAATTTAATATTTGCCCCTAAAATAACCAGTGTTACGTAATTTTTATATTTTTTCAATATTCACAAATAATTTATTTGGATAAGAATTAGAAATAACGACACAACTAATAAAGTATTAGTTCATGTTTTCATAGTAACTGGAGCATAAAATATAAAAGAAAAAAAATTAACAAATATCATACAAACGTTTTCATATAGTGGTATAAATACTTTTTCTTTGACTTATATAATAAGAAAATCATGAGATCAATCCAAATATCCGGCCTTTTTAAATAAAATGGAAATATAAATTAAATAACTTTGATAACACCATTTTATGATTTAGTTTTGAATTATAAAAAAAATTAATTTATAAAGTGTGGATAACTATATATTGAAAATATATAATATAAAAATATTGTCAATATGGATGACAAATGTTAGAAACTGGTTGAATTAATTTTAGAGAAAAAAATTTTGAGACGTTAAATGGGAGTCCAAATAGGTGCAAAACTTTGGTTGGTGTGGGTGCAGTCAATTTTTTACCTATAAATTTGTTTTAAAGTTAATGCTGCAATAAAATCTTTCGTAAACTAGTAAATTGAATGAATTTTTGTCTAATTAAGTAAAATAATAATTATAATTTTCTCATATAATCACATCATATACGTATTATTAGTTTATTATATAATTATGTATTTATAACATAGCACACTAAATTACTTATTTAAAATTCTACTTTTTTATAGTTTGACATTTTTGTATGTCTATATATTTAATAAAAAAATAATGCATTTACATCTCCGATACACTATAGCAAACTTAACACCAATAATAAGACCTTAATAATAATCATAAGATAACATCTTACAAATTTAAGTATCTACCGTATTAAACCTATAATAATTCAAATTATATATATATATATATATATATATATATATATATATATATATATATATATATATATATAAAGGATAGTCAAAACAAATAAAAGATTTTATTTTTCTAACATCATTCTTGTACCAAATTTATATCAGAGTTATCATAGTTCATAATACATAAATACATATAAATACAAATATTTATTTAAATAGAGTCTATTATATATATATATATATATATATATATATATAATTTTATCAGGTGCACAATACAAATAACATATACAAGAGTAACTTATTAAAATAAATTTTTAACACTAAGAAAAAATATATATATATAAAAAGATACATTTTAATTAAAGTCATAGCAGTTTAATTTTATTTAAAAATCCAAGATAAAACAATCATATAGACCAGGAATAAATCTATATATCAATATCGATGATATTCAACGGATAAAATATGACTTAATATCTTTAGGAAGACTTGTATTAATTATATTCTATTGGAAACTAACATATAATTCATTATATAACTTAAATTTACAAACAAACCTAAAAAACCTCATTAGGACAACTTCATGATAACCTAAGTCTCGTATACATGTCTTAATGTAAAAAAACTTCTCCAAAATCGATATATTTTATGTGACTTAAATTATTAATAAAACAAAATATCTCAACTACTATGTATAAATAATTAATATATAAATCAAATAATAATTCATTTATAATCTTATATTTATGTCACAAATTCATACGCAATATTACAATTTTTGATAGTCATTTTTATACAACAAAATTCACTTAAACAAAATCATTAATTAATTAAAAATATAAATTAATATTTATTTTACATTTATAATATACATTCAAATACAATCAATCAAATGGTCAAATGGACAAGAAGATAAAGAGATTTTTTTTTACTCAGGTTGTTTTACCATTTTGTTTATATTTGCATTCAAATATGAAGTCTTACGATTTAATTTAAGATATTATTATGGTTGATATAAAATAATAAATAATATTTATTATTTTAATTGAAAATACTACTCATAATAACTAATAAATTGTTAGTGTTAAATGATGTTATCTTATTATTTAATATGTTTTTAATAGAAGTAATAAAAAACATTAACAACAATTAGAGAGAATTAAATAAAATGATAAATAAGGTAACAACCTCATTATTCAATTAATTAAAGAAAAAAACTAACAGACAAATATAGAAATTTCAAGATACACAATTTCTTTTAATTAAAATTAAATTATAAATAAAATTATAAGAAAATAAAAAATTTAATTTAACATTATTATTTTTAAATAAACAAGAAACTATAGCGAACATAAAAATAATACTATTTATTATAATAAATTATAATACTTTTAAACCGCACAATAATCTTAAAAAAGTTACTTTTTTTACTTTTTCTTAATTAAATAATATATATATATATATATATATATTATTTTACTGTATTTAATATTTATTATTTTTAACAATTTCCTACTTTTGTGTTTCTATTTTGCTTCTTTATGAAACGCCACTCAAAGAGGCAAAATCACGTGTGGAAGACAACCGCGCAAAGAAAAGGAACTCTTGGTCTATTATTACATCAAGTAAATATTTAATGTAAAAATATTAATGTTTAATTTATATGAATGCATTGTCCTGCTTAATTTTAATATTTTTCTTTTCGAATAATGACATTTTAATTATAACTTCTTCTTATGTGTTATTTTTTTAAATAATTTTAAAATATTAAAAATAAAAAAAATAAAAAAACATAAAAATTAATTAAAAAATATCACTTTAGGTTATAAGAGAAAATTATCAAAATTTAATAATAAAAAATAATAAAAAACACTTACCCAGTAGAAGTTTTATCAATATTTTCGTACCGCTTACTTTTCTATTCTTACACTGCTTTTTTTTTATTGTTTGCAACATTTTATACTAATAATCTTTAATTATTTTAAAAAACACACCGTGGATCTTATAGGAAAAACAATAATAAACAATGAATTACATGCAATTTTAATAAACCTCGGAAGGAGTGACGGATCTGGAATATATATTTTAAGTATAAAAGTGTAATTTTAAAATATCAAATATATAAAATAATACTAAAATAAAACAAAAAATATTTATACATTAATTTACATGTTTGAAAAAAAAAATTGGTGATGAAAGCCTCAAATTATAAACTAAGTTCCGCCATAGAAGGTACTTTTGCAATTTTGAAAATATTTTCTGTTACAATAATAATTTTATTATTAATTCTTTTATAAATTTAATTAATATACAATTTTGAATAACATATAGAACAAGCGTAGAAGTTTTATACTCTCCACCACCAGTTAGTTTTGAAGGTAACTACTATAAAATTAATGCATACATCATTAATTAAAATTTATTATTAATATATATTTTAAATAATTGTTATAAAAGTTAATACTTTATTGTATCTAATTGCATTTCAATCCGCAAAACAGATCACTTTAAATATAAAAATAAACTATGTTGAAAGAGAAATACTTATTTTTGTATGTGTTTGAGTTTTTCAATCATGTCACAAAAATAAAGAGGTATAGTTTATAATGATTTCCTTGTCTTTTTGCCAAGAGTGTATATATTATTTATTTATAACATATTTAACATATTATATACATAATTGTGATTTATCTCTTACTTATAATTTTTTTTTCCTAGAAGAATTATTCAATGATATAATAAATTCTTTTTATGTTTGTCATTTATTCCTTTTGTTTTGTAATGCACATAGTTATGGAATCGAGAGAAGTCGCTTTTTGATTTTTATGATGATATATATGCAAGGCAACATTTTACTCACAAATATTTTTTGTGTAGAGAAATCAGGTATCTGAGTTGTGTTTTAATACATAGGAACGAAGATGGTGAATTGATGATGTTTTTTTTTTTTTTTTGAGTGCCCCATACCATACCACACCATATCATATCTGTGTCTGTGTGTCCCTTCTCCCCTGAGAAAGTGTCGACACATTGTCTTAAACCAACCCACATGTGTTGGTGTTGTTTTTGGTGTTGCTCTGATTTTGCATCACTTACCTTACCTTAACCTTAACCTTAACCTTACCCCTTCTTTTGCATTTAGCATACTTTTAACTGCCCTCTCTTCCCTTTTTTTCACTCCTTTCTTGCATGCTTTAAACAGACACTCATACACCACTCTTTGCTCCACAACTAACCATTATTCCTGCTCTCACAACTTGTTGCCATCATCATTCTCTGGTGAGTGTTGCTGCTCCTTCATCATCATAATGAATCTTCTCTTTGTTTGTTTTGGTTTTGGTTTTGGTTTTGGTTTCTCTTAACCCTGTGAATTCTTGTAGCCTTTGCCTCCCCGAATCTCGAGAGTATTGGTGATTCGATTGACTGGTGATGGGTCCTGTGAGAGGATTGAAGAAGAAAAGAAAGCCAGAGAAGAAGCATGACAGGAATGGTTCCGCTGCTTCTGGGTCACCCGAGGGAGAGGGTCCTGTAGATTGGTGGGATGACTTGTCAAAGAGGATGAATGGTAGATTTCTTTCTCTCTTTCACTGTCTTCAATTATTCCTTTCATGTTTGCTCTTCGTTTTTTATCTCTGCTGTTGCTTTTGCTTATCAATCGTGGCCTGCTGTGCTGAATGCCTTGTTTTTCTTCTCTATTTTACAGAATAACAGTTTTTCTCCTTTTTGTCATGGGAATTCTTTGCACACTGTGTATCTCAAATGCATTTTGGTATATATGTCAAGGATCCCTAATTTGACTTTCAAGTTGTCTGTCATTCTTATCATGTTATCTTATCTTACCAATCACGAAATGGTTAAATCACATTATATAAAGCATTATAATAAACCGTGCACAGCTTTGTGTGTCATGTGGCACATTATGGGTGTATGAGAAATTCCAAGGAAGAATGGTACTTTCTTCTTGGTGTTTGGCACAGCGTGTCTGTTTCCACATCTTCATAGCCTCATAGGTTTTAAGAGTGTCCATCAGAAACAATAGGGTATAGCTTCTGCATAATTGACCCAATTTGACATAGTTTTCTCAGAATACACGTGTATTGAGCGTGTGTCCAAAAACACAATCTGGTTTGTCTGTGCTTTCAGTTTTATGTCAGTCAGGTGTGATACTGGACTTAACATTTTGTAACTTATTCGTGCTACTTTTTTGTAGTTTGGTTTTCCAGACATATGTAGACATGTATTATCAGATATGTATGTGATCCCTTTACCTTCTCATTTAGGGTGCTTTACAACTTTATTATTAATTTGAGCTTCAAATTTTCATTAAAGCAAAAACAAAGTTACTACTTCTGGCCTTGGTATGGGTAACCTCTCATAAATATTTTGCAGACAAATGAAAATGTTTCTATTGGTGTTAATTTGTAGTTCATGCACAATATTTTGGGCTTTGCTCTATTCCAGTTCTGCTCCATTCACTATACTTCCTTCTTGTAAGGAAGTGACCTGAATTTTGTTTACTCTGAACATGGTTTTCTATAAATTTTTTCAGAAAGTTGCAACAAATTATTTAATTAACATAATACTTCAAATTCAATGTTTTGGTTCCTAAAGCTTTCTTGCTTGTTCATTGTATTATTTCTTGTTCTACTCGTGATTAATTAAAGACCTAATTTGCAGCCTGATGCTTGCAGTTGGTATGCATAGACTATTATTAGATTCCTGGGTGAAAGAAAGAAACTACAGGAAAAGAAAAGGGGTTGTGAATTATGCAGGAAAAATAACAGAACAGACTTTATCTTTACTATATCTTCTATTAGCATTAATGTTTCTCTGGACTGTTTCTTCCAAAGGGTTAATGATGCTTGATGCTATATCTTTGCTTTTGCTTTGTTTTTTAAAGATTTTTATTGACTCCTAACTTCCTAAGCATTTGTTTGAAAAATAAATAAGGAGGAAAAGAAAATGAAAGGATGGAAAATTAGGGGAATCAAAATGAGGAAGAAAAAAAAACAATGTACTAGAGCCAGAAGGCTCCTTCCTGTGTGAATGTATGGAAAGGATCATTTTGTTTAGTCTTACCTTTACATATGAAAATAAGCTAAATGAGGAAGAAAGTAGATTTTTTTTTTTCACCATATCCTGCAGCTGAAGAAAAACAAAAAGAGGTTTTGCAAAAGTATGTTCCAGAAAACTCCTCAGTTATTACTTTTCTCAGGGGAAAAAAGAAGGCAATCAGCAAGTAATATATGAGATGTGTTCCTAGACTTTATATAGATAACGCTTTAAGTGGAGTGAATTTATTTTTTAAATTGTAAGTTAATCATGCACAAATATTTGTTGTTCATAAGCCAACATTGTCAGACTTATTTATGGTACAACTTTTACAAGCAGAGCAGCAGATCATCTGCTTTATGATTTAAGTTTTACAGCCATGATCTGATTGGTTAGTTTCAAGATGTTGAGCTTTGTGTACTTTTGCTACCCGAGGTTGGTTTCTGTTTATTTTATACTTAAGATAAACAAATCTAGTGGTTTGTAGGATTAGAACGTTATTTGCAATGGCCATCCAATTTTTTTATGAGAAGGTATGCTGAGTAGGCATTTTGCTATAGTATGAGAAAAATTATTCTTGACAAGCTTGATATCTGCTTACAAATATAACCCTGTCTATATTATGTTTATGATCTTTTTGTATAATACTCTTAAATAAACTGTATCTGCTCATATGTGTATAGTTTTGAAATGGTTCACCTTTCTGATGTATGATCATGTGGGGAATTTAATCAACCATCTACTGTAAGCAGATCACATTTACTGAAACCCTTTTTAAATTTTGAAATAGAATTTCTTGAATCTGTTCAATCTATTATGCTTGAGTATGTGACCACCAGCATTATATTGGTCTTAGCTTACATTTCTTTTAACCAATGTTTATGTTTATGTTTGGTGAACCGATTTTGGTCTTTAATTGATTAATTTCTTAAATTGCTTGCAACATTTCAAAAAACGTTGAGAAAACTTTCAGTTTTGCAAGTAACTAGTTTTTATCTTGAACTGAATTTGCCAAAAGGTTTAAATACTTGCATTTGGAAAGTAGCAGCAGCTCCTATACATGATCCTATGACTTTGCAGATTGCTGTAATTTCAGGCAAACAGAAAAATCTTCTGGCCCCCATATCTTTAAGTGAAAAAGTGGAATAAGAATCAAACATGAGTATGGGATACAAATATGGTTAATACAATTTTATTAGTTTGATTTACATTGAGCTTGAACCAGGATATTTCATCAAGTTTGGTGTTTTTCACTCCATTAGTGATATCACTTTTTTTCATGTTGTTATATACTTATTAATAGACATCCATACTGTCCAGTTTGTTTCAGTACCCAGAACTATATATTTTACAATGACAGATATGAAATACTCTGATCTAGAATTGCTAAGAACATGACTTACATTTGTACCATTTACAGAAGTCTAGGACATACATTATTTTTTCACATCCAATCTCTAATCTAACTAGTAATTTTAGTATAAATGTAATGCATTCTTGTTGGAACTTAGGGATATTATTGTCCTAAACCTCAGATAATAATTTTCTTATTATGCATGTTTTTTGTTAACTGTATTATATTTACGTTCATGCATGAACCAGATGCAATAACTCTTTAGTTATTTCTATGTGATTTCCAGGTTCAACTGGAATGCATCAGTTTGTTATTATATATACTAAAGTAAATTACTTCTAAACTAGTCTGTTGCGTAACTAAAAAATAAATAATCTACGTCCTTCTCACTTAATTTAGTATGATAAATGTGTAGCTGTTTATCTGGTCTCTTCTGTCACTAATCAAAACATAATATATGGTGTTTTCATTTGCTTTGTTGTGTTTTTCTTCCTCTTATCAAAGGAATCTCGCTGATTTTTCTCACTTAGCATTAGATCCGTCCCTGAGCCTTGTCCTTTCAGAGATAGCGAAGGAAATTCATCATATCCAAAAGCATACACTATTAACATTCAGTTTAAGAATATATATAACTCATGTTAATTGGCAGGTCTTCAGCAGTCTCCATCAAAATGTTTGGATAACTTCCAGTCTGTTTTCAAGATCTCCAGAAAGACATTTGAGTACATATGTTCTCTTGTTAAGGATGATATGATGATGAAATCTGCACATTTCGTCTTTACAAATGGCAAGCCATTGTCTTTATGTGAGCAAGTAGCAGTGGCACTGAGAAGACTGGGATCAGGTGAATCACTGGTCACAATTGGTGATTCATTTGGGCTAAACCACTCAACTGTTTCACAAGTCACCTGGAGGTTTGTGGAATCCATGGAAGAAAGAGGTATTCACCACTTGCGATGGCCTTCTACAGAAGTGGAAATGAATGCAATCAAATCCAAATTTGAGAAAATACGAGGTCTCCCCAATTGCTGTGGTGTAATTGATGCTACTCACATCACAATGTGTTTACCTGCATCTGAACCTTCCTGTAATGTGTGGCTTGATCACAAGAAGAATCACAGCATGGTCTTGCAAGCAATAGTGGATCCTGACATGAAGTTCAGGGACATAGTCACTGGCTGGCCAGGTAAAATGGAGGACTGGTTGATATTTGAGAGTTCAAATTTCAACAAACTTTGTGAAAAGGGTGAGAGGTTGAATGGAAGCAAATTACAGCTCTGTGGTGGGGAATCAGAAATCAGAGAATACATAATTGGTGATTCAGGTTATCCTCTGTTACCTTACCTTGTTGTCCCCTATGAAGGGAAAGAACTCTCAGAACCAAAAGCACAGTTTAACAAGCAGCACTTAGCAACAAGAGTGGTGGCACAAAGAGCACTGACAAGGCTGAAGGAGATGTGGAGAATCATCCATGGAATGATGTGGAGACCAGACAAACACCGTCTGCCAAGGATTATTCTTGTTTGCTGTGTACTTCACAACATTGTTATTGATTTGAACGATGAAGTGCAAGATGAACTGTCTTTGTCTCATGATCATGACTCTGGTTACCATCAATTGGTTTGTGGAGCTGTGGATGAGAAGGGAGTGGCACTAAGAGACAGTTTGTCTCAGTACTTGACTGGAAGATTGCCTTCATAAATTTTGTTTTTGATTTACTTTTGGTTGCTCAAATGAATTTACTAAATTATTGTAGTTTCTGAGAAAACATGTCTTATGGTATAGAGGTACCTCCCCAATTTCTAGACTGCAAATGATTTGATGGTGCATGACAGAGTGAAATTGCAGGGTTACCAAATTGTGACTGAGTGTGTGGTAAATTCACATCTAAATCCTTCTCTGGACATAGTTATTTTTACTGGAATAAAGGGAGATGATGATTACTGTTAGTTGGAAACTATGATGAACATTTTCTTGCAAAACCTTTTGACTGTCAAATAAGGTAACAAGACATATCAAACTCTTTTAAATTTTGAGTACTCATGATTATACAATATAAAAGAGTTTGATATAATATAAATTTGACTGTTAAACAATGCAATTTGGAAGAGTTTCTATGAAACTTAATGGAGATTGAAAAACTGACCTTTAAGTTTTTTTGGTTTAGTTTATTAAGTTTGTTGCTGAAATTTATTTATATAAATTATTTAATTTATTTCAATAAGTGTCCTACTAAATTTATAATATATATATATATATATATACTATAGTTTAATAATGACACATTAAATAAAAGAAACTTTTTGATTCAAAAGTATGTTGATTTTATGCAATGAGTATTGTAAAAATTAAATTGATATATTGTCTCAAAATATCTTAAGCAATGTAAAAACGTTGACCACATCAAGTCAGGGCTCAATGATTTAATCTTTTGTATTCAGAGTTCAGATTAATTTTATTAATACTTAATCACTTGTTCTTACATGATAAACATAAAAATTAATGTACAACAATCATATCTTAAAAAAATTTATTAAAATTCCTATTTTTTAAATTTATTTTATTTTATTTTTATGTAAAAAAATAATGAAATTTTTTATTTCAAAAATGTATACTGGTGCGTGTTTAATTATTAATTATTAAATATTAATTTATAAGTTTGTAAAATGAATGTTTTTTTCTCTAATTTATTAGTTTTTTTATCAACAAGAAAATTTATAAGTATATAAATATTTTGTATAATTACAAATCCAAACAATTAACAAAGCTAAAATAAACCTTCCTTCAGTATCTTAACTCTGTTGTACACAATTTTGAACCCTCCATAACTCATTCTTAAATTGATATTTAAAGCGTTAGTGGTGTTAATTGAATTTAGTTGAATTGATTTGTTCACGGAAAAGTTACAATTAATTGTTTTTTTCAAGTGAATTTTTTTTTTACGGCCAGCGCGCTAATTAGTTTTTTTTATATGATAAACTTTTAATGTTCAAAAAATTAGAAAATTTTAACAAGTTCACAAAATAAAGCAAAAATATTGAAGAATTTGATGATAAATAATTCAACATTTTCATCATATTCATATTTGTACTTTGATATAGACAATATATTCTTCAAATTTTAGCACATTAAAAAATATATAGTACTTATTTTTTACAATCATACAAAAATTTGAAACGTTAATACAATAGTTCAGAGAAAAAAAAAAGTAATTGATATACACAAGTGAAAGTTTCTTTTTATGTGGACTAGTGGGTCGGTCCGACGGGCCAGACCCATATTTCCACCCCTACCAACTTTTGAGTGTATTGCGATCCGATCTTCATTCATTTGCCTTTGCCTTGACCATTGCTGACATGGTCTATATAAATCACGACTTCCTATGCCATAAACTTAATGTTAACCAGGAGGCAAAGAAAAAGGTGTAGAGATGTCAGTTAGGGGGCGAACGAGCTTATGCCGCTGTTGAAGAAGTAGAGAAGCTTTTGGAAGCAAGGCATATTAGAGGGATCCGATATCCGACCTGGTTGGCTAATCTAGTAATGGTAAGAAAGTCAACTGAAAAGCGAAGAATGTGTGTTGATTTCACATATATGAACAATGCATGTCCCCCTAATATTGACGCCTCGGTGAATAGCGCATTAGAATGTGCATTGCTAAGTTTTCTGGATGCATGGGTACAACCAAATAAAGATGCATATGATGGATGAGGATAAAACTACACTCATGGGAGAGATGTCTAACTACTTTGTTGTTCTCCACAATTAATAAATATCAACTTAAGTTAATCCCGGAAAAATGTGAAGGCAGGAAAGCTTCTAGGGTTTCTGCTTAAAAAAAAGGTATTAAGGCGAAACTTGACAAGTGTGATGCCATCATTAGTATGCAGATCCTAACAAATGTCAAGGAAGTTCAACAGTTAATGGGAAGGATGTCTGCCCTCTCCAATTCCTTGCAAAGGGGAGGAGAGAGGGTTCTCATATTTTCAATGTTTGAAGAAAAACGAAATATTTCAGTGAACCATGTGAAGAAGCGTGTCAACAACTAAAGGAGTATCTAAGCAAGCCTCCGGTACTTTGCAAGCCTTTAAAAGGTAGTATATATTAAGATTGTACGTTTCACTAACCGAGCATGTTGTTAGCTCTGTGCTAGTACAAGATGTGGGAGATGAGCATAAACTCTTGTACTTTGTAAGGTATTGCATGGAGTGGAGACACAGTATCCTACACTTGAGAAGGTGGCTTTAACAGTGGTGGTAATGGCACAGCAACTCAGATACTATTTCCAGAATCATGAGATGCGTGTAATGACCGACTTACCTATAAAAACAGGTTCTGCAAAAACCCAATATTTTGGAAAAGTTTGCAAAATGGACAGTAGAGTTATCACAGTATGGCATCCAGTATGAACCTAGAGGGCCGATCAAAGTCCGAGTCCTATCCGATTTTAAGGTGGAACTCACAACACCTGTGACGAGTGAATCCGAAAGTCTGCAGCAATGGGTCATATCTATATATCCACTAGAACATTGCCTTCAGAGATGAAAGAAGAGTTATATACACTAGAATATTGCCTTCAAGGATGAGAGAAGAGTTATGATGTACAAATAGAATATGCATATCTATCTAATATGTCAGTATGTTAATTTTAAAAATAATAGAATACGAAAATATTTTATTAATATATATCTGTAAAATATGCTAAAGTATCATATACTTGTCATACATAAATATGTTTCACCTTAAAGGAAAATGCACAAGTAGAGGGCTCCCGACATAATGGAGAAGGCTTCTAATTAAAAACAATATATTGTTATTTTTCTTCAATATTTATAAAACTTTTTTTTTTTTCATATTTCTGCCGTAAATTTTATATAACTTTTATCATTGTAATGCGTTACATATATACACTGTATACTATTTCAGATAAATAAGAATAATAAGATTAATAATATTTCAGGTAAAATAATTATAAAAAATAATATTTTATATTTTATAAAAAAAAATGAAAGGTAATATGTATTACTCTTTCAAGAGACTCTAATCTCACGAATTTCAGATATTAGAGTGAATTGTCAAAAAAGAAAGTTTAATAAAAAAAAACACACTTTGTTGGATCAACTCTAAGAAAAAAAGTTGCAAAAGGTCAAGGTGGTACTGATAAATATTTTCTCCCATTTAATTCTAAAATGCAGCTACATACTTCTGTAAATTAAATTAAAAAAAAAATACATATTTACAAAATCAAATCTCAGAAATGTTGAATCAATCCATGTGTAAGCAGATATTTATTGAAATGAAATTCGGATAAAAAACGAAACTTTGGTTTAGATAGTAAAGGAATGCAGAAAGAAATGTGATCTCTTCAAGTTTTTAATACCAACATATGCATATAGGATAGACAAGTTACTATACAGTTCAAGATTGAAGAGAAATAAAGATGCAATAACAACAACATTACACAGTTTAGAAGTAGCTAATGTAACAACAGCATGGTACAAACTACATCAGTGAAATAGAACAATGTCTGCGTATAGTTTAAGATAAGGTTCCGCAGATAATCTCATTTTCTGACTCCACGGTGTCAGCATATTCTCATTGATATCTCCACTGTGAACCCTGCAAAGTGGAGTAAAAAACAACTAGTGTCTTGCAGTACTTTCGAAACCTTGATCAAATCATATGAACCCCATATGAAAACAGCATTGATTTGTTTGAAACTTACCTCAGTTGCTAGGTCCATCATCACGACCAAGGGATTGTATAAATGCTTCGGACCAGTTGAGCTTTTCGGATTGTGGCACAGGAGAACCACCAACCCTAGGGTTCCAGGTTCCTGTGGGGCCAGACAAAACCCAGCTAATTTTTGCTGGTGGTGGTGTAGTTAGGTTATGCGCTGAAGAAGTTCCACTGCTCTCTGATATGGTTTTATTCTGATAATCCAGCTTCACAGATTTCTTCTTCACAAGACATTCATTCAATTAGTTACATTAAGTACATGATCTTCTTTTTTTTTTAATCAGTATAAAGTGTTTGTAGTTTTGAAACTCACCCTAGCTGGAACTGAGTATTTCCATGACATTGGATTGATTATCTCTTCTTTTGCCACTGAAGTGGGTCTGTAGACAGATTCTTCTTCATATCTTCCTTCATATCTTGTACTACGAACTCTTTTCTCTCCAGATCCTGAATTCATTGGGGACTGAACAGGAACATAAACTTACTTAGTTTAGTATGTTGAAGCCACCACAAAGATAACTTGTTATTTATTTTTTTCACCTTGGATGTTGTTGGACTTGGATTTTCTTCTAATAAGAAATTAGAAACAGCTCTCATGGAACTAGATTGTCCTTCCCCAGACTCAATAAGCTTCTGCAGAAAATATAGCTTTAGATCAAAAACAGTAAAAGAACTTTAAGCCACTAGTTTGGATCATATTACAGCCTTACACCTCCACAAGTTTTTACATTTTTTTAGGTAAGATAGATTGCCAAAAGAAGTATGTTGTAGCTTCAAACGAAAAGCAGCAAATGAACAATTAGAAGTTAAAATAACTGAAGAAAAAAAGTTGTCTAAAGGGAAGAAAGGAATGGAATTTTGAAAATCCAATCATAATTAGAAATTTAGGCATTTCTCATAGATTAGTGGGAGGCTACAATATCGATATCAACAACTTCAATTGGTTATATGAATCATACAACTTCATTTGATCGGATTGAAGACCAAAAGTGCAAAAATGTGATGTTTATCCCTTCACAGAAAATCATTATTTTCAAATAGTGACCAATTACATCAAAGGAAAGTACATATTGAGAAAGAAAACTGTTGAATAAGATTCTACTTGATCTCCATATCCAACCATAAACCTTAGAATGTAAACATTTGTTAATTGGGCTGAGAAAAGGTGAAACTGTGAATCACACTTGTGTGTAATATCCAGCACATTTGACACTCATACTCCTGCATCAAACCAAAAAGATAGGAAGAGTGGCACATTCACACTTCTGTGTGAGGTAACCAAACTGGAGTATGATACCAAAAAGATTGATTAGTAGAAAAAACTTCCATTGTTAGTGGGAATCTCATTTCTCAGTCTTTACCAACAAAATATATGGTCAAGATATACACAGTCTTGAAACCAAATTACCTTCTTTGATTTCATTCTTCTAGGAGTAACTTCTTCTCCTGCTAGATATCTCTGAACAGCACACAAAGAACGAAACTGCTTTCTGGTATGTGGCTCATAGTAATACTGATCAAACAAAATAATAAAAGAAAAAAGACATTAAAATCAAATCCTTGTGAAAATGGGAAGGATACCCAGTTCAAAATATCAGATGTGCTTCCTGAAAGAAAAAAATCACATACAAGAAAAAGAAAACAAATTGTCATACATGGTCAATAGAGTAAATTGTCTCCTTAAAATGATAATTTTTTCTTGTGAACTCTAAGAATCCTTGTAAAATTTTAGAAATTGATTTCTCCCCAAATAGATTTTTTTTCTTGCACATAAACTTGGAGATCCACGCCTTAACAACCACACCCTTGATGAATCTACCAACTATAAACCACCATGTTAATCCCAAAGAAAATAATATAAATTATTTACACAAAAACAACAATCTAAAAAGGAAAAAACTTCAGATTAACCCCCAATCTAGGGTCAAAAACAATTTTTTCATATCATAACATCCACTCAAGGAATTGACAGCTTCTAAACACACAAAAATATTTTCATACACTGAACCGATGAAACCCTGAGCAACTGTCAAAACAAACAACCACAAAACAAAGTATCAGTGTTTCAAATGATAGCATTATAGTAACCAAAAAAAAATAAAAAAAAAACCCTTCTTGAACTGTGCCATTCCCCTTACTTTGAGTGGAAGCAAAACTTAACAGTAACCCTGTGAGTAGATGAGAGTGATATAATGCGCATGCATGCATGAATAAACGATGATAGATGAATGAAGAAGATGAGAGGTATACCCTATCAACATGCGTAGGGTTAGAGCGACGGGGTCTTTCTTCTACAATCCAACCTTCAGGAAGATTGAACTGTGCGGAACTAATCTGCAATTCCGGTGAGAGCGTGGGTTTGCGAGTTCGCTGAGGGGTTTGAACGGTGTTGACAATGTCTTGCGTGGTCTGATCCTGGTATGGGTTTAGCACTAACCGAGGGGGTTCCCACGCCATAGAAGCGTAGTGTGTGAGCTTTGCTAATGGCAACAGCAGAGGGTATGATATAGTGTGTTTTGATCGGCGCTTCTTCTCTCTTACATCGCATACAACCAAACAATATATTTTTTATTTCCAAAACTATCCACGCTTGTTACGTGTATACCCATGCGATTGACGCGTCTTCAATGGTAATTGACAGTTTAGGGTAAGCCAACCGAGGGGTTAAATTTTCAGAAAAGATAATTTATTATTAATTAATTAATTTTTTTAATATTCTATGATGTTATTGTTGATTTTTTATTTTATTTTAAAAGATATATCTTTCTATTTTTAGAAATTAACAATGTTATTCATTAATAATCTTTTTATTTTCATTATGAAAGTAGATAATATATTATGTTACCCGTTTTGATTATGGAATGGATGATGTTATTGTTCTGTTACTAAATTAGATAGCTTTGACTTGTAATTTTTCTTGGTCTCCTAGTGTGTAATTCTGCCTTTTAACTGCAATAGTAATTTTAGATTAGGATAATTATTTTTTTTCATTCAAAATAATTTTCAAATTAAAAATAAAACATGTAATTCATTTTTTATATTTTATATTTTACATTTCATTTTTTTATTTTATATTGTATATTTTATATTTCATATTTCATATTTTATATTCTATAAAGTTTGCAAAAAAGCAGTGTGTTTTCATGTCAACCAATGTGATTAGGGTTTAGGTTCACCTTAGAAAATTAAAAAAATGCAAATTGTTATGTACTTTAAAGTAGTAGAAAATTTACAACTACCTTTTGATCTCTACACAAAAAAATGAACATTTTCACATATATTTAAATGATTATTTAAATTGAATATATATATATATATATATATATATATATATATATATAATTATTAAAGATAGTCTATTTGATTTTAGTGAGAAAGGAAATGGTATGCACTTTCTCATATTAAACCATATGAGTGAAGATATACAATAAAATGTTACAATGTTATTCATTATATATTATGGCAATGGTTGTCAAACATAGATAGATAAAATAAATAAATAAAACATTTATCATGGAACTTGGAAACTAAGAAAAATCATATAAAAGTTGTAGAGGTCGGTAATTTCAATTTTTTTTGTGATAAAAATTAACTTATATTATGAGAGATATTGTGCAGTTTAGTGAGGATGAAGAATAAAATGTACTTCCTCATATTTGATCATGGATGCAAATCATCTATGCCAGAGTGAAGGGTTGGCTTGTCTAGTTATATATATTACAACAATGGATTTTTAAAAGACTATTAGTATATTATTTATTAAACTCTAAAATTAGTAAGACGTAAAAAAATTGAGATTTGTCATACTTGATTTCTTAAAATTAGACTTAATTCAAATTATTACAATTATTTTTAAATTGTTCAAAATAAATCATTTTATTTATAAAAAAGTTTGATTGTACGTAAAAATAAAAAATTTGTATGAATATTTAAATATTTTATTATGTACTGAAAATGTGCATAGGTAAACTATAAATACTTTGAATCCAGGTTCTTACTGCATTACATGCCTGGACTGGAACTAACTGCTTTGTATTACATATTTAATTAATTAGAACAGTTTTGTGATATATGTTATGATTTAGAAGGATGCAAGCTAGGGAGTCTTTTTTATATATTTCTTCAGTTTTTTTAATTTATATATCTTTTCATGTATATATGTTTTTTTTCTTTCTGCTGAAAAAAAAGAGTAGCATTTTGTAGGTTAAGAAGAATCATACAATGATATTCCTAAGTGTCCTTATAATAGAATACATTAGTGGTCCTTTATATGATGGACAACATACAAAATTCAATGTGTTCTATAACATATATTTTATGGTTTTTAAATCATGTATAAAAAACTTTGATGATATTTCTAAAAGAAAAATACCTACAATTCTGTTATATAAGAGTTACACAAGTTGATTTATCCACTAACGTTAGGTATTGTTGAATGTACAAGATTTTGACATGTTTCTTTTTTTTTTTTAGATATTTACACTTAAACAAAACAATGTATGATAGTAAATAAAAAGACATTGTAGTTTACAGTCAATCCAGTAGTATAAATATATGAAATTATTACACGGATAAACTATGATTATTATAAAAATAAAAATAAAAACAGAATCCATATCTAAGCAGTTGAATTTTTTAAACTATTAACAAAAAATAAATTATGATTCAATAATCAAATTATAGTTTGTATTGTCTTGAACAGTTTAAATTTCTTCATTTTGTTTACTCTACATAAAGTTATTATTGTCTTTCACCATTGTTATAAGCAAACTTTTTTCCCTCCGTTACGAAAGACAAGTTTTTACCCTATTCTTCTTCTTCTCCTTTAGTTTTATATCATCCTCATTATTCTTCATTCAGATTTTCTTCTTTATTCTTCTTCTCCTTCATTTATTTTTTTATTCGTTGACTCTAAACCTTAAATCTTTAGTTTTTTTTTATCAACAAATAATTTTAATTAAATAAAGTATTTGGGATGCTCAACCCATATACAATATATTAAGAACTAACACTCGAACCTCAATATTTACATTACATTCCTACCAATTTGAAAGACTTTACACAATAGTTTAAGTACATAAAAATAATTTTAATCAAACTCCCTTTGGAGGAGATATAGCTTATTACTGACACAACTATCATGAGATTTGCATATTTCAAGTAAGATTGACGGTTATATATATTGTATAAATTTAACCCAACTACCCACAAATAGTTTTCTTGTCAATCAATGGCTATTTGTCTCTCCTTTATTTCACCCTAAATCCTTGTTTGTGTTTGGCTATTTGTGTTGCAATGACACACATTGTTGTATTGTATTACTATCCGTATTAGTGTTACTCATGTTCTCTTTCAAGCACACTCAAGTTTTCATTCCTCTTTTCACCTATTTTCATACATTTAAAAAATTTGTATCTGATTAATTTTTTCATTATTATTTAAATTATTATATGTTATTTTGATCATTTATTGTTTGAATATATTGTTTAGTATATTTTTTCTATAATTATCTTATTCAATGCACTAATTTGGTTTTGTTTGATGTTGAGATTAAGATGTTGCATGAAGTGAAGCAATGGTGGTGCTACAACCACACCAACATGGAAGAAAGAGAAATGCAAAACATTGCATGAGAGAGTAAGTAAAAAAGTGAAACATTTTTTAATCCCTCATCTACTAATTGACGATGATTATTTTACTTAACATCTTTATTTTGCTATTCCAACATTTTCAACTACGATTAAGATATATCTTTCTTTTATCATTTACAAATAAGCATGTTTATTGGCCTAATAGTGACTTCAAATGTTTATTTATTCAATATCATTTATAATAATAAACAACTCATAATAACTTTTGAAAAGCTACATTCTTATTCGCATTCATAATATAAGGGATGAATAAATTTCAATTAACTAAGAGAAAATCATATGTCCAAATGCGTTATAATTGTTCTAATGATTAATATTAGTGAAAATGTCATACATTGCAATATTTTATTTTATTTACATGACTTAGTTTAAAATTATTTTCAAGAAAAATAAATATAATTATTAAATTATCAAAACTTATATACCAAGTTGAAAAGCCGTGTTGGTGTGAAGATTTGTAATTTATGATATTTTTAGCAGTTCCTTTTTCCAATTTCAAAATGATTTTTTATGTAAAAACTGTTTTTTAAAACAAATAATTATCTCAAAGTACATTTTTCAGTAAACTCATTTAAAAGTTATTCAACTCTAATTCATTATCATATTATAAATTATTAAAATATTAATTTTTCACTCTATTTCTTCTCTCTTCACTTCACTACTTTGTCTTACTAATACTTGATGGTCAAAGAGTTTACGCAGATAAATTATAAATTCTCCAAATTTAGCTTTCTCGGTTTATCCTTAAATCAAATTAACATATAAGAGAATATTCTAAATTATAATGGTAAAAATTTTAGTTTCCTAGTTTCTGGACACGTGGAGAACAATCTATACGATAATTCATAATTAGTATTTTTTTTTTTTTTGAGTAAACAGATTTGTGGAGCCCACAAGTAGTGATAACATTGTTCTGTGTGCAAAATGTTGTTATGGTAAATAAATACAAATAAAGCATTAGGGAAAAAAATAAATAGAAGGACCACTTTGTGTGTCAGGTTATTAATTCTGAAGAAATGAAGAACCGCTTGAAGAATAAAACAAAAAGAAAAACTGTGTATAAGATAGATAGATAAAAACCCTGTGTGCGGCACACAGAAAAACCAGATCACGGGTGCAAGACTTTTGATTCTTTTTCGATTCTTTTTCGAATCAAGTTTTTATTTTTAAAAATACCTTTTCTTTATTTTTCATCACTTTTAAACCATGGATAACATTTTTACATACAGCAGTTAAAACAACTTCAGATGAGTTGGTCATCCACACTCTTTGCAATTTAGATTTTTTAATAGATGGAATTGAAAATAAAAACCAATTTATCCTCCAAAAAAATATATTCATTTTATTAATTCATTATTGACTTTATTCAAAAATATTTTAAAAATATTAAATTTTAATTTTTTATCAGTAAAGAACGAATAAATTAAAGAATTGTGCTCTAACCTTTTTAAAAAAAATCAATAAAAATTACAAAAGAATATAAAAGCTTGACATCGAAACTTTACAAAAGATGACAACTAATAATTAGAGATCTATCAAAGATTAAAAAGATCCTAAAAAAGATGCACATGAGACTAAAACAATAATTGATAGATGCACATGCTACTCCAAAATACACAACAAAAAACAGAGACAGAAAGACTCTACACATAAATAGGTATGAGAATTGATAGATGAATTATGAATTATGTGACATTTTGAATTTTTTAAACTCGTCATGCATCATGGACTATGTGAAATCTTTATTTAATTATAAAATATTGTTTTTTCATACACTATATTTTGGTAAATACAAAAATATTTAAAAAAGCTTATTATTAAAAAATAGTTATTTTAAAATTTAGATGAGTACTTCTCTTTAATCCACTGACATGTAATAAAATGAGCCAGTATTTTTAAGTGAGTAACATCAAATTAATCTCTTTCAAGGTTGAAATGAGTTGAATTAGTAAGTTAAGTTATATTGAACTCGTCCATTTTGATAGTCATAACTAAAGATTACATGATTTGGTATACAAATGAAAAATTAATATTTTTTTAGATAAAATTATATTTTAAGTGTTAAAGAAGGTTTAAATAATTGAACCATTGTTGAAAATAAAAATATCAGAAGTGTAGATGGAGGAGTGATGGAAGAACTCATTTGTTTGTAATAAATGAGAAATGAGAAATTAAATTTGCTATCAAACATTGAGAGGCCAAATGACTTATTAGCTAATACGCGGAAGAGAATGATTTAAATATATAATACACAATTTTTCTACCACTACAAAAAATATAATCGATGTCATAATCTATTAATAATAGTAAAATTCGTGAATAATTATGATTTAATGATGGATATAAATTCGTCGGTAAGATAATCATTATAAACAGAATATGCTGGATTTCATTAGTTAATTTAATTTATACAATATATCAATCAGGAAAAAAAAAACAATTTATATAAGCATAGCATATACATAAAAAAGAAAATGAAAATAGTGAGGTCCAATTAGGCTTAACCGAGTCTGAATACTCATAATGAGAGGGGAGGCCCACTGTGACATATTTCAACAATAAAGTTAAAAGCTTTAGGGACAACTCATGCAGACACAACCAATATTAATATATCAATTGATGCATTCAAGAAATTTAGAAAATGTTATTTATTTTCCAAAAGATGAATGATATATATATATATATATATATATATATATTTATATATATATATATAAAAGGGTGTGAAAGTAAGTAAATTAGGTTCACACGAATTGGTTTATTACGGAGTTAAATTAGAAAAAAGTAGTTTAATTTTGCTTATCTTTTTGTTAGTCATAAATTTCACAATTCGGTTCGACATACTTTTAATGGGTAAATTAGTGAGTTGACTCATTTATAAATATTTTTTCTTTGTTATTTATTTTATATATTTATTGTATTATATTGAGATTGAATTAACTTAATTCATTTTTTTATAATAATAAAATTAAAGTGTTCATCTAATTATCGAAATATTATTATAAAGATAATAGTTAAAGATTAAAGTATCAACATATATACTATGACAAACAAATTAATTAAATATCAAACTATTCAAATATTATTAAATAATATTATAGTATTTAAAAATATAAAATTGTGAACCTATATAATTAGAAATACTAAATAATTATAACAAAAAAATTATAAAAAAATGTTGGTTGGTTAAGTGAGTAAATTCACATTCAACCCGACTTGAATATGTTTAACTCATCGGTTAAGTGAGTCGAATTTAGTTTAACCCACTTTAAAAAATATTAATTTTTTTTTCAATCCAATTCGACTTGAACCTATTGTGAGTCGAATTAACTCATAGGTTAGAACTTATCTTGAAATCTCTAAATACATGTTATAATACTGTTATAATACTATATACGCATAAACCATATTAGATAAAAAAAATATTACAAAACAAGTATTTATCTTTTATATATATATATATATATATATATATATATATATATTATTTAGTGTCTACTACATTCTTTCTTATATGTTTTTATTTATTTAAAAATTCCAAATATTTTATATGAATTTTAATAAATATTTAAATTTTGGTCCCACTTACAACATACTATAGATTAGTCCGAGTGATCATCCTAGAAAAAGAAATGGTTCTATTAAACAAAAGATGAAAAAATAACTAATTACTTGGTTGAACACTTGGCAATAAATAGGAGAAAGAAAGACTAATGTGGCAAAAGAATAAAGAAGTCAAATATGGAAAAAGAAAGGTGTCATCTAATTTATGATTGAGCGTGACAATCGGGCCTCTCATAATATTGTTTGTCTTGTTTAAAAAAGATTTAAATACGATTTTATTCCAGAAGTTTTATCAAATCAGTTTTAATTTTGGTTTTGTATTGAAATAGATTTTAATTTTTTACAATTTTGTTTATTTTCGTTAATTTTGTTTAATTGAGTCCTTGCTAACACCATTTATATCATTAATAGTCATAAATAGTGACTGTCACGTATCATTTCGTAATTTTTTTAAATTTATTTTTATTTTTTATTTATTTTTATTTATTTTTATTTATTTTTATTTATTTTTTATTTTTTTAAATATCCACATGTCAACCAGTAGCGTGCCACATGTCGAAGTCAATGTTTTATATTCAATTTGGTCTCTATATATGTTATTTTTGTTCAATTTTAGTCTCAATTTTATTTAAAATTGACCAATTTTGTCCCTATCGGAGATATGACCAAATTTAATTTTTATATCAAAGTTATAATGATGTGAATTTTAATATATTATATAAAAATATTTAATAAAAAATGTGAATTTTAATATAAAAATTAAATTGGATTTCAATTTGGAAAGGGACTAAAATGGTTCATGTCAACAAAAGTTGAGATTAAATTGAACAAATATAACAAATATATGAATCAAATTGAATATAAATCATTGATTTTGACACGTTCAAAAAAAAATTTAAAAAAAAAAAAAATCAAAAAAACAACGAAGTGACACGTGACCGTCACTGTTCATTACCGTTGATGATTTAAATGATGTTAATAAAAAAGAACCAAATTGAACAAAATTGTCAAAAATTAGGACATATTTAAACATAAAATCAAAATTAAGACTTATTTAACAAAATGAAAATTGAGAAAAAAAAAGTATTTTAACGTTTAAAAAACTATTGAAAATCTCCATTCAAGTTTAAACTTAATATCCCAAATTTTCTTCCATTCAGCAAATTTTGAGAACCTCTGCTACTATCAATAAAATCTTGTCAGTTTAAATTCTAACAACAAACACACTTTTGCACTTTGGCCCAAATGTATTATAGTCCAAAAGAAATAGTGTAAAATAACATTTATAAAAGTCATAAATTAATTTGTATAGAATATCTCATAATAAATAATGGTATCCAGTAAAGTTTATGTAAACTTTTCTCTCTTTTTCTTCTTCTTTATTTCTTGAAAATACTACTGTCTTGTTATTTTCTTCTCTTCTATTTTTCTAATTCTCTAAATTAATTATCATTGCCTCTCCAATTATTTTTTATCTTTTTTCTAGTTAAGAAATATGTTTTTACTCTTTAATTAAACTTTATAATTTTTTTACAATATTTTGGTGTCTGTGTTTTTATTACTTGACTTTTTATAATTATTATTTGGTTACAAGTGAGGAGAGTCATTAATTAAGAATGACTTAGACAAATTTTGTAGTATAAATTTATGTTTAGTAGAAATTGATATTAGGTTGAAATTAGTTTTAGAGAAAAAATAGTGAATTGATATAAATTTATTTTAATTGTAATTTTATATTTTAAAATTTCTAGAATGTATACAAGTTTGAGATATAGAATACCTTCAATTTATTATAACTATGAAGTAATTTGAGGTGTTTATATAAATAAATAGATTATGAGTATTACCATATATAAACTAACCTGAGATATTTAAATAAGTAAATAAGATTTTGATCATTTTAAATTAATATTATTTTTAACTTAAAATTTTAAAATGATGAATTTATAAATCTTAGTATTAATTAATATATTTTTAATTTTTAATTTTTGATACAAAATTGAAATTTTGTCCTTATTTAAAATTTTGATATATATTGGTTTAAAATTTTAAAAATAAATAAATATGATTATTTTAATTTAGTGGTGCTAATTTTTTGAGACTGACGTTTAAATTAAAACATGTTGTGCAAACGATTTAAACATTATTGTTAAACGTATTTGACAAATACAAAAGTATTAGCACATGACAAAAATATATATATATATATATATATATATATATATATATATATATATATATATATATATATATATATATATATATATATATATATATAAAGATAATGAACGAAGAAGCTGCTCAAATTTTTTATATTATATAAGATTTTTTTTTGTCATTTTTTTCTAAATTTTAATTGAAAATAATTTTTTTATAGATAATTAATTTATACAAATTTATAACTTTTTGCAAATATTTCATACGATTGTTTTGCAATAAGTATTTTATACCAAATATTACGAAAAAAAAAATTGATAACAATTTCTTGATTTTTTTTATAACAAAATTTCTAAATATTCTTTTATAAAAAAAAAGTTTATAAATATTTTTAAAATAAAAATTCAAATTGATAGAAAATTTGACATTTTTTAACTAGTCGTGATAGAATATTTGTTTATTTTTCTCTTCCTATTCAAACCAAAGACCTCCCACATGTTGGGAGAAGTAGACAATAACACACACTCACATAGGTCAAGTCCTATCGCTCACATCTCAATGTTATAAAAACCATTGCTTCATTCAACTAACCCTAACTCTTCGACACTCCTATCACCAAACACAAACAACACTTCAACACGGCCCTATACTACGGTTATTTTGGAACTTAACCTATGATTAACAAACCGTAATATACACAAATTTTACACTATAGTTCATAAGTCTATAATTTATAATATTTATATTTAAATAAATTACAATAATAATACAATTTTGTTATTTTGTTAACTTTTAAATATAGTTTTAATTTAATTAATTAGTTTCGTCAGCCATGACATTATTCGTAAGAGGACGTTTATGGAGAAAGAAATTGTCTCTTAAATATCCAAGATCTTGGTTTCTTATATTGTTTGCAAATTGAAACTAACACAAACCTAAAGAAACATGGTTCTTCGAGAATATTTTTTTAACGTTTGTTTTCAAAAAAATATTTTATGATAAAGAAAACTCTATACATACACCTTTCAATTTTTTTATACTTTCTTAACATTTTAAAAAATATGAATACTTTATTTTTTTTATCTTAATTTATTTTACATTTTACCCATGCTGAGAATAACTGAGAATATAATAGGATTTTAAGTAATGTTGAGCTAATTTATAATAATGAATATCTTTTAAAGACCAAAGTTCTTTTGGCAATAAACTAGAACTTAGGTAATTAATATTCTTAATTAGAATTACATTTCTAGTTTTGGAGAAGTTTTTATTTTGCATACAATCGTGAAACGGGTTCTCTTGGGAAATTGTTATAATAGTAATAGAATCATTATCTTGTGTACTAATATTGGATGTAGATTGAATTCATGAAATCTTATTTAAAATTTTTGAAATACTAGTGTAAAATATAGGTTTTCCGTCACCACACGTTGATAGTACAAAAATCCAACATAGAAGGGAATATTTTCTTTTTAATTTAAGGAAGACATTATAAATCGGTTGACTTATATCCTACGAAATAATGTAATAGTGATGTGACACCCAAGTTAAACATAGAATCTATATAATTATGTCAAAGTTAGTTCATGTAAAATGTCTTCACAAATTCGTTGTTTTTGCCAATTATTGTTAAGATATTTGTGTTTTAATATTGGATTTTTTAAGAAAATAAAATATATTTTTTAAATATATTTTTAAAATTTTCAAAATTTAAAATTAGAAGAACTAAATTATTTTAGTTGTACATTTTTTAAATTGTTTGAAATTATTTAATTCTTTTATTTAGACTAAATTACATGGACTGATTATATGGAAATTATAGGATCTAAGCTATATATCTTAATCCCTATGACTAAATCATAGAAAATAAAATTTTAAAAATATGTTAAAAACAATTATTTAAATTCATTAGTCCCTATAATTAATTTGGATAAATTATAGAGACTAATTTATCTTAGTCCTTACTAAATTACAGAGACTAAATTAACGTTAGATAAAATAATAATTACTTTATTTTCTTAGCTTATAAAATTTAATAAGACTTTTTTGCAATTACAGGAAAAATTATTAATTTTATAATATTATTGATCTCTAGAACTAAATCATCTTATTCCATCATAGAAACTTGATCTGGTCAACTTCGAACACGATATAAGAACATGAAAAAACATACACACATATTTTTTATATATGAAATTGTTAAAAACAGATATGTCTAATTATCTTAATCACAAAGAGATCTGAATTGATTAATAGGCTTTTATCTGATTTAAGATGAATCTTGAATGAATCTTTAGGTTTTAAAGCTCAATTAATCAATTTCACAGTTTTGGGTTAATGGACTGTTTAATTCAATCAAGAAAG
>Ga0214544_1002225_pt1 | contig 40899 bp, 20 predicted proteins | sample CNSS3metaG_FD_160074 | JGI IMG/M metagenome (GOLD analysis project Ga0214544, IMG submission 160074) | Root nodule microbial communities from cowpea collected in UCLA plant growth center, Los Angeles, California, USA - CNSS3 | ecosystem: Host-associated > Plants > Roots > Nodule | place: USA...
AAAAAAAAAAATAAAAAAAATATATATATATATATATATATATATATATATATATATATATATATATCATTAAACTCTCCATAATAAATTTTGGAGACAGAATCACATTAATTAAAAGTTAAAGAAGTTAAACAGTTTTCCCCAGAAAATGGTTATATTATGAGCTGACAAGAATCAAGAGGTAAAAAGAAAAGGAAGCATTATAATTGAAATATGTAAAACCAAAAGAAGTGAATAATAATAGGGTTAAATATGTTTTTGGTCCTCAGGTTTCAGCGAAATTTGGAATTAGTCCTTCATCAAAACTTTTGACCAATTTAGTCCTTTATATTTCAAAATGTGTGAGTTTAGTTCTTTTAGCCAAATTTTGTTAAGTTTATCTGACGTTTCAAGCGCATTTCATGATAGCATTTAAATTATTTACACTGTTTGACACATTTTTGCTTCAATGTTAACTTAAATACTATCATGAAATGTGCTTGAAACGTCATATAAACTTAATAAAATTTGGTTTGGTTAAAAGGACTAAATTCACGCATTTTGAAAGATGAAGAACTAAATTGGTATAAAATTTTGATGAGGGATTAATTTCAAAATTCACTTAAACTTGAGGGACAAAAACATATTTAACCCATAATAATAGGAAGACAAAAAGACTGTTTTGCTGTTCTACTTTTAAGCTAAAGGCTTTTAATAATCAAGCATCGATTGAGTGAGGATTTTAATATTCAAGCATTGATTGGGTGAGGCTTTTTAATCTCAGACTTTTCATTATTACGGCATGCTCGTTTCTTACTAATTCCAAGACAAGTGATCATTGAAGTTAAAATTTCGAAGAGTCTCACTCTCTCAGTAGGTTTCTGATAAATTAGTATAGTATTGAATTGCATGCATGCGTTCATGTAAGAAGAAAACTAAACTTTTGCGATCTTGTTCTTCCAAGTGAACTGAGATTACAAGGAACGATGGATGGTGAGACTTCATGTACAAAGCACAACTCTGATGATTTTGATTTCACGAATTCAATATTTTCCTGGTCCATTGACGACATTTTGGACGAAAATTTATTCAAGAACAAGGTTAGTAGTGTAACAATATCTTCTTTCTATTATATGACTTTTTCCAAAATGCTTTTGCATAGCCATGTTTGTTTCACAGTTTAATACATATTATGAGTGTAAACTCATGATCTACAATTTATTGTATCCTGGTCTGTGATTTTCAGGTAGAGAAGATTGAATTATCATTCGAGTCCATTGATCATTACCTTGGATCTTTTTTCAATCCTTTATTGGAAGAAACTAGAGCACAAATATGCTCAAGTATGGAGATCTTATACAAAGCACCTTATGCGGAAGTAATTAGTCCAATAAACAACTCTGTGGTAAAGAGACTCTATAAGTTGGAAATTAAGAGCTGGAAAAGCAGGTTTCATCATCATGGAGAATCATACAAAGCTTCGCCGGATGATATTTTAGTTTTGGCCGATTACAAACCAGAAAATGTAAAAGAGTTGAAAAGGGTTGGAAGGATGTGGAGTTCTGTATCAGTTGTAAGAACAAAAGAGAATAAATATAAGGATGGCAGCGTATCTGTTTCCTTAGATGTTAAGGCTTCAAATGATAGACTTTGAAGTATTAATGAATAAAACTGTATTTCTTGTATTCTTGACAAACGTAAGCCTTAACAGAAGAATTTGGGATGCATTTCGTATACCCAGAAATTTGAAGGTAATCGAGCAGATCTTATGCAACAGAGATAAGGTAAGAAAAATAAATTTAATTTGGCTTAAATATGTTGTGCATTTATTTAATTTCCCCCCCTAGTGAGAGAGACTAAGCGTACAACTTGTATAATTTTTAAGGAAAAAAAGAATGCATACAATGCAAGTAGGAACGAGTTTTTTTAAAGTGTGTAGGTTAGTGCTGTAACTGGTGAATGCCTGGTGGAACACAGGTTGAGGAATGTGGTATCTGTGGCTCTCTGGAAGATGCTGATGCTTTAAGGATGATTTTTCATATCAAGAGATACTATCAGAGCTTAATGAATCCCAGAATAAGGCAATTTCTGCATGTCTGTCTGGTCTCAATTGCAATCACAACTCTGCTGTAAAACTCATATGGGGTCCCCCAGGGACTGGAAAGACTAAAACTTTGGCCACACTACTTTTTGTTCTACTGAAGATGAACTACAGAGTCCTCGTATGTGCCCCCACAAATGTTGCCATCAAAGAATTGGCTTCCCGTGTAGTAACCTTAGTGAAAGAGGCAAATAGTAAAAGATATGGGGATTTGTTCTGCCCAATGGGAGAATTACTATTGTTTGGGAGCAATGAGAGGCTAAAAATTGGTGAAGATATTAGAGATATATATTGGGATTATCGTGTGAAACAGCTAAAAGAATGCTTTTCAAGTCCTACTGGCTTTATTCCTTGTCTTGAATCAATGATTTATCTTCTTAAAAATTGTGCTTTATGTTGGCTTCAGTTGGAAAAAGAGGAGAGGGAGCGCAAAACATTTCTTGAGTTTCTGAGAGAAAGGGTTCGTTCACAAGCGTTGCTGCTTAAAGATACAAGTGATGCTGAAAGATTACGTTCTGGGTGAAGAAGTTGCAGCATATAAGGCAATTGAGTCTTTGGATCAAATCATTATCAAAGACTTTGATATTTAATTCCTGTTATATGTTTATTGGTCAATTTCAATCAAGTTTAGAGATTTGACATCCTAGAGTGATATTTAGTTACATGAGGAAACACAAAGTATATCACATTATTGGTCGATTTTGACAAACATTGAGCTTGGGTAATTAAGAGCTTCGTGTGTTGTCCCAAAGGAGTACTCACAAGTTTAGATTCATGCATCCTAGACCTCTCAATAACCTTCAAATAACCATGCTAACACTTCAACTGAAAGATCCCTCTATATATGTCCATCCCAAGTATTCACCTTATCGGACCAAAATGTTTCATCTCAAACTTTAAGCTTAATTTTCCCCTAAGTTTTACTATATCTTTTTTACGCAATCTGGATATAAGAATATCATTTATATATAAGTATAAGAAAAATACACTCTTCATTCTTTTTTCAAAGTATTCACCTCATGGGACCAAAATGCTTCATCTCAAACTTTAAGCTTAATTTTTCTCTAAGTTTTGTTATATATGTTGTAAAATCAACAACAAACATAAAAGTTGTAGAACCAAAGAAAAAACAAAGAGAGTTTTTCTGCACTATGCGAGAAGGGAGAGACAAAGAGTCTACACAATATATGAGTGTAGTGGATTATGTTTCTACAAAGGATTTCTCTCTTATTTATAATAGAGAGATATAAACCTAGTTTCCCCCAAAATTTAATAAACAAATTTTACAAAACTTAACAACTAAGTTTTTTCAACAACCAAGTTTTCCAAATTTTCCGCAAAGTATGACTTTAGGAAAATCTCAGTTTCCAAGTTGTTTTTAGCTTGAGACTTTTGCCCTGCAGTTCTCCCAACTCCATTTAGAAAACTCATCAAATTTCACATTTTTAGAAGTAAGATTTTTTTTTTTTTCTGTTAATGGATTGTGTATCCTATAATCTTTGGAGTTATTACAATACCTCAAAGAGATGCCAACTTTTGACTTATGGTCCAGCTTGTCACTTTTTACATTTGAAACAAAAGTATAACATACGTAACCCAAGATTTTGAGATGATTTATTGAAGACTTCCTTTCATATCTGATGAGATGCCTCGAGCTAAGGGACCTACAACAAGAGTCATGGCTAGGAGAATACAAGAGGAATGGGCCTTAAATGCGCATGCAAGGCCCAAGATGAACTTCACATGGGCCAAGGAAGATGTGAAGACCTAGCCTAAGACATTTTGCTTGTAAATACTAGATTAGGATTTTATTTTGGGCTTTGTATTTTGGGCCCAGAAGAATAGGGTTTTCTTTGGGCCATGTATTGGGCCTTTGAGGAAATTGGACTTTAGAAGTAATTTTGGACCAAAAAGGGGAATTGAGCCAAGAGTAGTGTGTCTACTCTAGAAAAGCCTAGAAGCTTCTCAAACTTGCTCTCCAAGGATGAGAGTTAGCTTCCCATGGCAAGACAAGTGTGACTTGCTTAGGTGGCAAGTCACACCTCCCACATGTTCCTTTTTGGCTCTAAAATTCAACTTTCTAGACTCCTTTTTCCCTCCACTTTTTAGAGACTCTTTGGTCTCATTTTAGCCTATAAATAGAAGGCTTAGGAGATGTATTTTTCAGCTTAAAATTGAGTAATGAATTGCTGCCCAAATTTGTGCACAAATCTCTTTTGAGCTCACCTTAGAGTAAACTGTTCTCTAGTTTACTCTAGTCTTCTTCCTTAGGAGTTGGCCTCACCTCTCTTAAGAATCCTTTCACCTACACCAAACCAAACACCTTAAGCTTCTTTCCTTCATGCTTCCGCATCCAACACCATTCATGGAGCCTCCATTCTTCATGCAAGCTTCAATGGAGACAAGAAAAAGCCATCAATACCATGCTTCAAAAGGTGTTTTTTCATTAAGGCTTCTACTTTACTTGGAAAAGCTTGAGAAACAGTTTGATTCCATTCTAAAGGAAAACTTTTCTCTATCATTTTAACATACACTATCTCACATCCAAAGGATTATATATGGTAACATCACATATTTTCATAGTGCAAAACAAGTTTCTTTTCAAGCATTTGTCCCGCACTCAAAGACTTTGACTTAAATCGGACACAAATAAAACATTTAAAATGTATTTAGTACATGAAGGAGTTTCAATAACAACCACTCCTTTGCCTTTGACATCTACACTTTCTTCATCGACAATTATGACTATGGAGAAATAGGACTAATCAAGTTCCTTGAAAAAACTTTCTATATATATATTTTTGTAAAGATATAAATATATCATACTATTGTAATTTATATCATTAAGACTTATAAACTAAGTTCTAATTATTATTATAATAAAATAATTTAACATATAAATATAATAATATTTTTAATTTATCCAATTAGTTAATCAATTAAAAACTTAGAAAATATTTCTATGATTAAATATGTTTTTAATATTTATTTATAGGTATATATAAATAAATTTTAAAATAATTAAAAAAAATGATAGACTGGCTCGGTAACCTGCATTGAGATAGGACGAAATGTAATTTTTAACCTATTTTTTGACAGATCAAAGACGAGACAGGTTAATCCATTTTTCCATCCGTATTTGAGTCACTATTGGGTTCTCTAGTAAAGGGGTGAATTAATTCCATTTTCCACCGCTTCCCATAATGTTTAAGCTCTCAAATATATCTCATTTTCAACCCACAAATCATAATTTTCTCCTATAGAAATAAGAAGTGGATGTAAAGAACTACTTCTTGATACTATCCTTTCTCATGAGTATATTTTTTTCCGATGTGTACATGGCTTTCTCGTTGGATTTGACTCTCTCACGAGCCCATAAAAATGAATGAGCTCTTGATACCACATAAAATAACAACAAACAAGGTTGTAGAATCAAAGAAAAAATAGAGAAGTGAGCTTTTATGCACTATGAAAAGGGAGAGCCAAAGAGTCTACAGAATATGAATGGAATGTAGTGACTCAATTTTCTACAAAGTATTTCTCTCTAATTTATAAGAGAGATATAAGTCTATGTTTCCTCCAAAACTTACTAAACAAGTTTTACAAAACTTAACCTCTAAGTTTTCTTAACAACCAAGTTTTCCAAATTTTTCAAGTATGACTTTAAGAAAATCTCATTTTCTAACAATATCATTTTTAAGCTAGCTGGGTATAAGAATATAATTTACATATAAGTATAAGAACAATGCACTCTTCATTTATTTATTTATTCTTTTCAAAATGTAGACACATTTCTCATAATTACGTAATTGAAATCGCGTCTGTTTCAGAAAATCATCAAATATTTTGTACCACTACCTTAAACTTTATTTCAATTCATACCATGATTTCTACAAGATACACGTCTTTCCTTAATTTTCAACAAATCTCCCAGGTTCTTGGATGTAAACTAATCTTAATACGGCTCTATAATAGAAAGTGTTTTATGCTTTCATTTGACATATGATCATGATTTAGAGTCAGTACATCTTCCTCCATTATATTTTTATGTGGGAATTATATTAAAAATAAAAATGAAACAATTAATTTTAAAAGTTCTGAAACATGAACATAAATGATTGAAAGTAATGAAATTTTAAAGAGCAGATTTAAGTAAGAGTTAATTTAAAAAACTAAATTCAAATAATCTTAAAAATAAAGTGTTTCAAAATTTAAAAAAAAAAAGTTTCAACTAAAGAATAAAGAAATATAAAATTCGAGATAAAAGCATAAAAAAACAAAGAAATACAAATTATAAATCATTGCCAAGACCATAGGAATATCTTGAATAATTTGAAAAATTGATACAAAAGACCCATAAACATATACATAAATAATCTTATTTTACTAGTTTTTTTTTCATTTTGACGTTGCATATATTAGTTAGTCCATTTAATTTGTGATATGTTTGGACGAGTTAATTTAGAAAGCTAATTCACTTATTTATAGAATTTAAATTTCTTCATACTAAAATGATTTGTTTGAGTAAAGTAATTAGAAAGAAATTTTAATTTAAATTATGAAAGGTATTTCAAATAAATAAGTACGGTAATTTCAAATACACTACAAAATATAAGAATCTCAAAATCTACTTTGTTTCATCGCACTCACACCACTCATTAAGATCGAGCCGAGTCAGCTCAAACTGAAGGATTAGTCGAGTTAGCTTATGCCAAAGGCTCAATCAAGTTAACTTGGACCAAAGATCGAGCCGAGTAGACCAAGACCGAAGGTCTTGCTAGGTTGGCTTAGACCACAAGTCTTGTCAGGTTAATTGTGCTGAAAGTCAAGACTAGTCAGGTCAGGCTAAAGGAAGAGACGATTTGACATGTGTCGAAGGTTGATTATATAAAGATTGAGTTGACCTGATCTAGGTCGAAGTTCGAGCTGAGTAGATCAAAATTGAGACCAAGATTAAACGTCTTAATAGGTTGGCTCAGACCAAGGTCTTGTCAGGTCAATTATGCTGGAAGTCGAAACTAATTAGGTTAGGTTAAATGAATAAACGATTTGACCCATGCTGAAGGTCGATTCAATTCGACCCAAGACAAAGGTCGAACTGGTTTTACCTAGGTCAAAGGTCGACCAAATTCAATCAGACCAGATTGAAGATCGCGCTGATTCTATCTAACTGAAAATCAAACTAATACATCCAAAGCAAAAGATCGAGTCAACTCGACTTGCCTGAAGCACGAGCCGAACCAAGTCACAACCCTAATGAACTTAACTACAAAATCACAACACTTAGAGACAAACATTGTCTCGAATATGTTAGCCAACCAAATAACTCATTTGCTTCGCACCATTACAGAATCAAACTAAATTATGGGTATATATTCACTACTATAGCTTTTGTGCTAGTACCTATCAAACTAGGCCACAAAATCATATTAACATAATATGATCATGCTTCCAACAATGAGTCACATTTTGTTCTTTTGATGTTTCACAATTACTTCTATATTTAAAAACTATACAAGAGGCTGATATTACCAATGTTTACCAAAATATTATTGATTTATTAATAAAATGGTAATAATTTGTTTTAGTTTATAATAAATTATTGTGGCCAGAGATGGTTTTACTTCTACTTCGAATGAGAATATATATATATATATATATATATATATATATATATATATATATATATATATATATATACGGACTATGATGCACTGATACTTTAACTTGGGTCACGTATCCGTATCTGACACGTATCGTGTCCGATACTTTAGGATACTTTAACGATACTTATCAATGAAGTATCTAATTTATAAAGTAGTTGTACACTACAATAAAATCTTTGAATAATGACCAATTTTAGTGACAAAAACTAATTAGTCACTATATAGTGACCAAATTGACAACTAAAATAGTTCCAAAAAATTATAATCGATCTCTAAATTGATAATTAAAATAGTTTCAATAATGAATTAATTTTTAAATTGGTCACGAACTTAACTACAAGGTTTTGACTACCAAAATAATTGGTCTCTAATTAGAAAATTTGAATTGACACATTAACAATCATATATCTACTATGTTTGTAAAAATTATTTTACATTTTTCATTATTCACATATCACGTATCTATCACGTATCGTATCATATTATTTTAAAAATAAACGTATCGATCGGATACGTGTCATATCTGATACACATATCGTATCTGTGCACCATAGTATACGGAGCTTGGGAGAGACAAGGAGGGGTCTTGACTCCAACTTTTTTTTATATATTAATTAATTATATATAATTTAAAAAATAGTTTTAAAACTTTGATATATTTTTGATAAATTTTATATATTTGGTATTCTAAAAATTTTTGTACATTTATATAAAAAATTTGGTATTTTCAATTTTTTTTTCATGGGTTTTAATTATAATCGATTTTTAATTATGGTTTGATTATCATAACTTCTTTTACTAATTACGTCTCGTAATTTTTTATTAGTTTCTAATATATTATTTTAAATTTTAATTCTTTTTAAATAGGTATATTAGTGAAAAATAAAATAATATATTCATTTTTTAAAGGTGATAAAAAAAAACTATTTTTAAAGATGAAGATATGGCACTATGATTATTCATCACATAATAATGCAATGAAAGATAGTAAAGACTTATTGAATCAATCTTAGAAGATGAATTTCTTATTGACAATATGGTATGTACACTAAGAAAGAATAGTTGAAAATTTAGTTTTGATTCTATCATTGATCAATTCAAAACTCTAAAAGAACAAACAGACAATTCTTTAAATTCATACAATATCTTTTATAATTATAATTATATTAAAATATGTATTTATTTTTATTACATTAGTGACAATAATTAAATATATAAATTTTATACATTAAGTATAACTTCTCATGCTTAACTTTAAAAGTATATTTTAGATATAAAAATTTGACCTACTTGACTCGCATTACTGAACCAAAATGACTTAGGTTCAAACCTCAATTCCTGAATTCAAAATGCAAAAAAAAAAGAAAGAAAAAAAAGCCAAAATTCAAAAAGAATACCAACTTAACTAAGATGTTAAGTTAGATAACGATATCTAATATGAATTTATTAAAAGAAAAAGTTTAACGAAGATGTCAAAGTACACTGAGTTTACTAAATAATAAAGAGCATCAACTTATCAAGAGTGGCAAAATGGATGACCCGTAGAAAGGGTGGGTTGAATTAAGAATTTGACCAGTTACCCGTATTAACCCGCCTATGTGGCCGGTCAGGTTCCAGGACGAGTAAGCCGCCGACTGACCCGTGACCCTTCAATATCAAGTAAAATGAACTAATCCGTAACCCATATCAATGTTTTTTGTTTTTTTCTTCATCATGAATAATGAAATCCAAATTTTTAAGAGTTTATTTTCATGAATAAATATATAAATTTTATCTCTATATATCAATGTAGTGTTCTCCTTTTTGTCTTTTCTCTTCTAATCAATAATTTAGTAAGTAATCAAATTAAAAAAACAATTTATTTTTCTTTAATAAAAAAAGGACGGGCCAAATGGAATAACCCATTAGCCCGTCAACCTGACACATGACGAGACGGATTCCATTTTCTAATCCGTACTGTGTAAAGGAGCTGGTCGTCTTGACCTGTTTTCAACGGGCCAAACACGGGCCAAGTCAAAACGGGTCACGTTTTGCCACCCTTCCAGCTTATTCAATATCTGTCAAACCTCTAGAGAGATTAGTCCACAAAACTCTAGCCGAATGAGTTTGGAAAACCTCAGGTAGAACAAGAAAACACTAGAAATCCTACAAGACATTCTCATATTTCCTCTAATGAGATACTTTTCCACTCCATTTTTCAAAATTATCATTACAAAATTGAAACAAAATTTGAACTAGATCTATCCTTAGATGAGAGTGATAAAAGAACTACGTGGTTTGTTATTTACTGGGGCAAGCTGAGGAAGATTTGACTTTCCGTTTCTTAATTTCTGAGAGGACTATATCTCACTTTATTAAAAGAAAAGTGTATCTCTTGTGATCATCATCAATCACAAAAAGTGTGGAGCTGAATCATTCATTGCTTGTAATGAGGGTTGGTGCAAGCTATACCTATATATCCTTTTGGACTTGGGGCAACTCCAAGCTTCTCTAGGTGGATGCTGTGATGGATGTACTGGAAGAAGCACTTGAAGGGGTCCATGCATAAATGAGTAACCCCATGATAAGAATGGCGGCCCCTGCAACAAAGCCTGCTGGAAGAGAAGGCCCAACACCGAGGTATGGCAATGGCAGCGTGAACACATAGATCGCTATTGGAACTGCCACAACCCAAATTGAACCACTTCAGTTAAATTTTCCTTAGAATTTTCAATAACCAAGAATTTATAATAGATTGTAAAATTACAAAAAATGGGTAAAAAGAAAATAACACTTTCATATTTAAGCAAATCCCTCCTCTTCTAAAGCAAGAAAAATCGCCTATACCTCCAGACACCCACCATAGAAATCACTATACTCAACAAGCCTTTCTTCAAAATACACACACACACCCATGTATTCAAATTCAGGCCAATATAGTGAAAATCTTTGAAGTCAAAGACGGGAGCTACGAAAATAACTTATGACTTCCATAAGCTCCTTTTAGCTTATCTCCGTATTCCAGTATGTTTACTCAGTATCCCACGATGTTTACGGTCAAATTTATAGCATAAGTCCACATTTCAGAGAAACTATTTAAAATGGCACCCAATAATGTTATGCACCAAAATGCAGACTAAAACATGTGACTAACTCTTATAATCACTGTAGTTAAAATTGAAATTTAACTCAAAATTGTATGATCTTACAATTTACATGGTATTTCTAATTCAAAAGCCACACATGATTGTAACAACAAAATCGTTAGCATCGGCGAACAAAATCATAAAAGAGTAGCTGTATAGTGGCCACTATAGCATTATATAGTGTTGATTCCCAAATGTCCAATGAACAAATACATTGGGAATTTTTTAGAGACTATTTTTGAGATTTTAATTACCAAAGATGAAATCTATAGATGTAATAATTGTGAAAATGATAAAGAGAATTTGGATTTAGAAGATTGTGATAATTGATGATTCCTATCTACAAAACTTGTATTTGACTTTTGATGATAGACACCTATGACTTTTTATTGTAAATTATGAATAGTAGTTAATTTTGAGTAATTTTTATCATTTTTGAGAATTCATATGCATGTAGTCAACATTAATAGAGCTAGGTTTTGGCTAACTATTAACCGTTCCTTCTGACTTTGGTCAATATTTCAACATTGTACCCATGATTTCCTACTTGTAACGGGTTACAGTTGTCCATTTTTCTCCACTGAGACATTACTATTATTCACTTTATATGTCTCATGAATAATTTCCTCATTAATGTATATATATTTTGAAAGAAACAAATCAAATACCTGAAAATGTGGAGGCTAGACAAGAGACAACAGCTGAAGAGATCTTGATGAGATGAAGCAATGAGATATTGAAGCCCATGTTAACAACAATAAACAACAAGGGCAGCAGGGGCGCACCGTCACATCCTACAAACCAATTCGAATGCAAAATTACTTTCTGCAATTTTTTATTACTAGAATTACAAAAAAGAAACTAAAAATTGGATTTGAAACCTACCTGGCCCAGACCAGTTTACAATATCCATAATTATGTGAATGTAATAACATTTTATTTAATTAGCTACCATCTACCACTGTCAGCATTGATAATGACGACCAAACCCTAAGGCTTAACCCTATCAATAATCATATATATCAAAAGCTGCCAGACTTTCTATAAATTAGGTTTAAAAAAGTATTGGAACTTTTAAAAAAAAAAAAAAAAAAACGAAGCACAAAGAAAAGGAGAAAAAATAATCTGACACTAATATGTTCCAATGAACAACAAGCCTTTTCCCACTTGGTGGATTTTGCTACATACATCAAATTATGCCATTACATTCTATAAAAAGCCAAATATTTGGAAAGGCATATAAATTATAATTCTGCTAATTGTTTCAATTAGTTCATTTGGTTTCTAATTACCCTTAGTTATTGGATTATTCACCATTTGATCAACTCTTTTTATTTTGGCTTCTTCCTGTATTTATTCTTCTCAGATGGCCATACCATCTTAGGTACTATCTCTCCTTAACATGTGTTTCTCCTACTTTCCTTCTAATACCTTCATTGAAATCATTCCCAATCTTATCATGTTCTTGTATGTCTACTCATCCATTCCAACGTCCTCATCTTTGGCTCTTGGCTGTATATCAAAATTTTCCTTCAGAGTTTGAGCGACACATTTTGATCACAAATAACCCTTGAAGCACTCCTAGATATTACTTTGTAATATAGATGCAAAACATCTAAACTGTGCATTTTGTGGTATGGTATAATATCCTATTCTTCAATTTTCAATCCTAACTCAACGTCTGCACATTCAACTTACAATCCAAGTACTTTGTCTTACATCTACTTAAACAGAGAATACGTGTAGGTTCCCCCAAGGACTATATGATCAGAAAAATGCATGCAAGCTACTACAACACTAGGTTTTGCTTAAGAATTTCACATAACAGCTGAAAAATGTATGAAAACCAAAAGACTAAGATATTTGAAGGGAAAATAATCTTTCCTTTTAACTTGAGGGTAGATCTAGGTCATCAATATTATTGATGAACTTTGATTCTAAGATAACACCATTTGAGAACCAAAAGAAAGTCTTCGGTTATCACCTTCTGTAAGAAATGACAGTATGGAAAAGAAAATAGCTACTTACCTCTTGACAGTGTCCCAACATTCAGAAAGCAGGCAGCGCCATCTTTAAGATAGTTTGATAGTTGACTAAAGGGGATGCCCCATAATTTTGATAAGAAGGGGAGGAGAAGGCATATGAACAGTGCCTACAGTCAGCATAGCATCATGTATTTAGGCATCCATTTTTAATTATATCCTAAATAGAAAAAAAAAATAGAAAATTTCATGACCATTGCAATGCACCTGGAATGCAGATCCGAATGAATTAACAACAAACATATCTAGAGAACCCCCCTGTTTCAGAAAACATTGGATATTGTTTACAACATTATCATATCAGAAAGTGTAACTACAATAATTAAAAAGCATACAAAAAGGGATGGTTTTCATCTCAGAACCTTGAATGACAAAAGGGTTTATCGTTTTAGTTCCCAATATAAATAAGTCTATCAGCCATGTGTATTTTGACTTCTGATTTGTAAGAAGTTTCAAAAAATTTAGCCAATAGTTTTCAGTTACTTTTGGGGAGTTTCTACGTGAATTTAGTGACATCGTTCTTTCTCTATTGAAGTTTGAGGCATATGTCTTATGTTACCCAGTGCGCCAGCAGTACTATTAGTCCAAAATAGCCATGTGCTATGCGTTCCATTTCCAAAGTCATATTTACATTACATATGAATGATTAATCAATGTACGCACCTTCAGTTTTCGAGTTGCGTTCAAAAAAATTATTTCCTACAGAGTATGAAAAAGTCATGAGTCACCATAAGGAAACAATTCAAAATCTCAGAACATGAAACAATCACTAAAATAGACAACCACCTTCAGAACAGTATCAGCTGCTTGGAATAAAAATGAAACTATCATTAGAAGACTCCAAAATATACCAGCCTCTTTCAATGAGTGTCCAGCACCAGATCCACTACAAAGTAAAAAAGGTCTAAAATCAGAAAACCAGAAGCATAAACACAGTTTACATTAATTGTGAGCAACCATTAATTGTGGCAGAATGTATGTGACCATTCAGATTTATATGTTGATTTATGTTCAATATCATTGTAGACCAAGTTCTCTTGCCTAAAGGTTCACGGTTGAAGAGTGCAGTTAAATGAGTCAACGTAACCTAGCATCTACAAAATTAACATGGACTGACCTTGCTACAGTGAGAATTACACCAATTGCCACAAGAAAGCATCCAAGTAGTTGGTTGAGTTTATATCGCCTACCAAGAAAAATAAATGAGAGGAGAATTTGCCACACAAGAAAAGCCTGCAAGATAATAAAGATAAGTTAATTAATTTGATAGGTTAGATCAAGATGGTTACATTCTATCACCATGTTCTCAAGGGAACTGTTTTACGCTTGGACCTGTGAATTTCTTTTGGTGGTTACATAAAGCATGTCACACAATCGTGCTTCTTTAGGTGGTAATTACTCCATGATCAACTTCTATGAACATATCTAATAGAAAAAAATTTACATTTTCAATTACTTTTCATTTACATCTAAAGTCTGAATAATTCTGAAATTTTTATTCTATTATAGCAATGCAATATAAATGTAGAAGTAGCAGCATTTATCAACAAAAGGCAAAGAACAATGAATTCTGATGGTTTTTACCTGAGACAAAATTGGAATTGATGCTCCAGATAGCATTGCTGATATAATAGAGGGAAACAAATAATTAAAAGAAATTCAGAAATGAACATTTTATAAATTAATCAGAATTGTACAATCCAATCATTTATCTTCCTATCTCCAACAGTATTTACAAAATATGGAAGAGACAGCAGGAAAAGATCCATTATAAATTATATTCGAAGGAGACAACATAAAATGTGAACAACAATGAAATAAAAAATCATCAAAATATATCACATCTTATAGTAACTAATGTTTTTAATTCAACCAGAAAAACTACAATTGATAATACTAAAACTCCATAAAAACCATTTGCATTTTAAACAAAACTGCTAATAGTAAAGATACTGTATTTTATGATAAATTTCTGTTGTTAAAGATTATAAGATTTAATTTATTCTCCTAACAGAAGTTGCAGTGTGCGTAGATTCACTCTAAAATAAATAGTCATTCTCAATAGTCTCCAGCTGCTTTTCTTTTCTATTTTCTTCTTGGTCTTAATAATTTTTTTAGTTTACAAAAAGAAAACATGAAATTTGATGGAATCGACTAAAACAATCACAAAATGTGGCACATAAGCATTTTGATTATATGGAGAAGTCAGAAGTATTTGACATGAAACAGAAAAATAATTCAGGACAACATTACCTCCTGCTGCCATTCCTGTGGCAGCACCCAGAGCTTCCAAGAGACCAACAACTATAAATGGAGTTTTAGGCATTGATAACATCTCGTCAGTGACAATGCCCATACGATACCGGATAGACAAAATAGAGAAGTATACAATTACATATCTGAAAGAAAGAAAATATCATTATAGTTATAATAACTCTTGTAAACACTAAAACCTTCAAGATAGACTGCATTCCATACTACTGAATAGAGTAAAAAATGGATAAACATCATTTTAGTCCTCAAAGTGTAATGAGTTCTTATATTAATCACAAAATTACAGAAATTTAAAACAAGGTTTAAAAGTATTTAATGTTATCACAAGTCATGGAACTTTTTTGAATTTTGGAGTAATGGCATGTTTGGACATGCCGGACATGGATCAACTTAAAGCAAGATATACTTGCTACGGCATCATTTAAGGTTTTTGAACATGAATTTGTTATTGCGTACATCCTAAACTCATCAAAACATGCTATAAACTGACTAACAATTTACACTTTTAAGAGCTTATTTTTATGACTAATGTGACACTTAATGGTATCTACCCTGTAAAAGCAACTTCTTCTCAGATAGGATTGCACGGTGCCAGATTATAGCAAAATAAATTAAATAAATTAAATAAATATGTGGCAGAAAAATATAATAGAATAAAATATTTGTTAATCCAGGTTTCTAAAAGGATTGGTCATTTTAATCTTCATAGTTTTATAACATTTTAAAACTAATGCTTGTTTCCGTATGACCGTTCCAGTGTCCACAACTGCAAGATAGCTTATAATTTTCCCTTTACCCACATTGTTTGCTTTAAGTGAAAAATATAAAATAAAAAATAGGAGGGAATGAAATAAGTAGGATAGAAAAATTAACTTCCATTGTTTGGTTATCCTTGATATGGAAGGAATATGGGTCTCGTGAAAATTGCATCAACCCCTCTAGACATGAAATTGGTTCCATCAATACCCATATAACAACTTTTTAAGATGAATAAACAATTTTTTGTAACAATTTCAATTTTAAATAATGTAATAAAAATGAGCCATTAATATAAAAAAAATCATTAAATTCTTGATTTTCTTTTTTCATCAATCCAAACAATTAAAAAAAAATCACAGATACTTTATTTCTAAATTTCTTTTTTCTATTTTATTTATAATCCAATCAAAACACAATGTTGTTGCTGTACACTTTTATCTAACAACAGAAATTACGGAATGACTCCAAATTCTTACCTGACCTTACACATCTAACAGTTCCCTTTTCTACCAAATACTGAACACTAGAAACTAAAACTCGTTCCTCAATATTCACCCGAAAATAGAAAAGAAATATAGTGGTCAGCCACAAATAATGCTCTGACCCACACGAAAAGGGTCGGGTAGGACCCATCAAATTGATATTTGCAAAACAATGCACAAATCACTACCTCCAAAACCAAAATAGAAAAACACGTATAGTGCTCAGCCTTTTCACAATTTTTATTTCTTGGTAAGAATAGAAAGATGAAAACAAACAATTAATTTGACACGCTACAAAATCAGTCCTGATTAAACAGTTAAGTAGCAGTAAAAGAGCGAAAAACATGAACATACTCAAAGTTAATAAGGATATATAATAAATTAATATAACAATAATAATAAAAGCAAAAACCATTTTGGTTTATACATTTCTATCTATTTTACCCTCTATCTGCACACTACAACAGATTCTATATTTCCTGTTCTCTATTCAATTTTGTACCCTTTCTTCTTCCCACTTGTCCTTACCCGTGAATGCGGTTCCATTTTCTATTCAATATTTTTCTCTCAATTTTTCAATTTTCGCTTATGATATTACCTAAAAATATAAATGCACTGTGTTTTCCATTAGCAATAATAGTAACTAAAAAACAAAAATAATCTTGTTAAACCCAACAAAAAAGATTGAAGAAGTTGTTTGTTTCTCAACTAAAATGTGAGAGCTCCATTACATATATTTAAACCGAATCATAAATAACCAAATACGTAATTAAATTAAAATCTAAGCACCGAATTAATCAATTCAACTAGAACAAAGAAACACAAACATTGAGTAAAATGAAGTACCCGACGGTCGCAAGCTGAGCAAGGAAGAACGGATAGTTCTTCAGAGGAACCAACGCGAGCTTGTACAGTACTCTGTTTCCGACCCCCATAACCACCGTCACCGCGGCGGCGATAATCACCTCCGCCGAACGATTCACGCTCTTCCTCCCACTCTCCGGCGCGAACTCCTCAACCGCGCACAAGCGCGGTCCCGCCTTCTCTCCCTCCTCTTCTAATCCCGATCTCGCCCATGCGCCGCCGTACTTCGCGGCGCATGGCGGCTTCGCCAGGCGGAGCTCGATTCTCGGCCTCCTAGGTGAGTAGCCGTAGCGGACCGCGGCGGTGCTCGGCGGACAGAGGAGGCGAATTTGCCCGCAAGACAAGGCGGAGCCGGCGGCGGGGGAGCGCCGGAAAAGTGACGTCATGGTTGCGTGACGTAATTTGAGAATCCGAAGTGTAGAGAGAGAAAGAAGAGAGAGAATGGGAAAGGAGTGAATGCGAGTCACATGAGTCACGTTGGTCTGAGCTCAGAACAGAGGGAAGGAATCGGAAACTGTGTGTTTTGTTTAAAACCAAGGTTTGTGGTGTGTTTTAGGATTTTTTTAAATGAAAGGTGGTATCTTCAATAATACCTTAAAATAATTTTAATTTTTCTTACCATATTTTTCTTTTTCTTTTCAAGAGCACCATAAAAATACAATGAGTGATTTTTTTTTTCTTTCAAAAACTTTTACGTAAATAATTTAATATTAGAAAAACAGCTCAAACCTAACTCTTTTAAAAAAACGGCACATAAAATAAGGATTATCTTAATTAATATATTATAAAATAGTTTTATTTCTAATTAACGTAAAATATAGCATATATAACAAAACAAAAAGTATAAGTCATGGTTTAACCTTAACAAAATGAATGGAATGAATTGAAAGAGGAGGCAAAGAAATGCTTCTAAGAAGAATGAAGAACAATGTTTTTTTATGATATTTTTTTTTATGTAAAATGTTGTACGAATAGTATGTGTATTTGTTGATGAATTTAGTGACAGTACATGATAATTTTGTTTTGTTGGTGAGAGGTATGACTTTTATTGGGAAGTTGATGTTGAAGTTGATCATTTTATGCATGAAACTATGGATAATAAGGGATTATCCTAAAAGAAACGATCAAATTTTTCAAAGAAAAAAGTTGTTAAATCCTTTTTTATAGACAATTATAAAAAAAGGGTTTAGTAAAAACAAGAGAAGATATTTTAGTTTAGTATATATGTATGCGATGTATGTGAAGGAGTGTTTGTTGTATCCAACCGAACTAAAGACTTACTCTCGTATTCACTCTCTGGCTCATCGTTTCTCAATCTCTATCTCTCCCGTCTCGGTCGTTGCATTCAGCTTCAGTGTTCATCTCCAAAGTTCCGTTTCGTTGCACCTTCCTCTCCGTTGCGCCTACATTGCAGGTAATTTTCATCTTTTGTTTTTATTTTGCACTAGAATAGTGGGGAACGAGAATGGATTTAGGGTTTCATTGTAGACAAAAGCGGGAGAGGTTTTAGGGTTTTGCTGTTGACAATTTAGGAACTGATTTAGGGTTTTATAGTATTATCTCAACTCTAAACTAAAATACTCAAGTTGAAAATGCTTTTATGTGCTGATGGTTGGTGCTCCCTGGATCTTTATTAAATCACTTTTACAGTGAGTTGACGTGGTATATCAAAAGCGTTGACATTATTTTCTTTCCGGTATCAATGGTAAGTGCTTTTAGGGACTAGGAATTGTGAAACCTCATTCAAGCTCCATTGGAGAATTTTCAATTGCATAATAACGACTTTCTTAGACTTCATGCGACCGTGAGACTACTTCTCTGCGGAAAAAATGAATGGGTGGGTGTAATGAGAATGGTTTGCTTAATTCTATAATTATTGATTTGACTGTGTATTTTTGAGCATTTTGTGTATGTGTAGTATACGTCTTCAGAATCTGAATTATAACTCGTATATAAGCTAAATTTTATTGTATGCAGAAGTTCGTTTCAGCTTTTCTTTCTTTCTTTTTTTTTTTCTCTTAAAAGCGCTTGTTGAGAAGTTTCCTCCAAACAGGACCTTGTCATTATTAATTAAGCATTTGGTGTGTTATACGGTTTTCTCCCCCTCTGATTTATGCTATGTTATATGCTTATTATTATTAGTTTTATATATCTTGTAAATGATTTACGATTCTGTATCCACTTCCTAAGTCTGAATAGAATCTTGAGTTTGCTGCTTAAATAGCTCTACTATGTTCAGCCGTACTTTTAGGCAGTCCATGTTAAATTCCGTTTCTCTATATCTTCCTTGTATTGCTACTCTTTTTGTTAATATTGTTATTATTATATGCTGTAGATTGGTGATTGTCCGCCTAGAATCTATTACTATATCTTTTGATTTGGAGACAAATATATCTATAATTTTGACTGTGTATTTTTGAGCATTTGTATAAGTGTAGTATCAATCTTTGTCTTGCATTCTTAGTCTTTGATAAAGCCTCTTCTCATTATCAGCTATAGCACAGATAGCAGTTTTTGAGGTTGCTGCTATCTGTGATTGGTAATAATAGTCTTGGATAGTAAAGTAAAACAATATATTAATTATTCAGTTAAATAACTGTTTCTATGTAAGTTTAAAGGTAATTAGATGAATTGAAAGGTATATTTTATATGATTTTGGCACCTTTTATTATTAGAAGTATTTAGGTCTGCTAGTGTGTGTTTGTGTGTGATTTTAGTAATTCCTTCCTTTTTCCCTCCTGTGCTTGCAATTTGAATTTATTTTGCTTCCATTTGGTTGAGTTCTTCCAATTTCTGCTTTCCTTTAAAAAAATTTACAATCATGAAATTCATGGCAACCTTTTCCTTCAACTGTACTTCCTTTGTACAATTTATAATATTGTAACAATGACAGTGTCTTCAACTGTGCTTCTAGTTTCTTTGGAGATTGGACCTCATGATAATAATGCTAATTGCAAAATCAATTGATAATGGATTTTAAACAGGAAAAATTCATTTAGTGTTAATCTACAATGGCCAGATGGGATGCAATCTTATCTCTTCCAGTACAGAATCCTCCCACATTGGAAATTTCTTCTTTTGACCTAGTGTGGTCAAAAGTGGAAGGTTGGCATGATAAATTAGATAAAGTTGCTCTAATCCCATTTGCTAGAGTTGATGATTTTGTGAGGGGTGAATCAAATAATAAAGAATGTCCTACAAGATTTCATGTTGAAGCCAGGCGTCGACGGTCTCCATCAACGCCTTTCAAGCAAAAGGTTGATGGCATACTAGAGTACATTTTGTAAGTTGTAATTGTCTTTATTGGGAATCACTTACTCGTTGTTACTGTTTTTTCATTCTACTGCAGTGTAGAGTTTAATACCATCTCAATGTAGGTATTGGTGTTCCTTTGGTCCTGATGACCATAGAAAAGGTGGTATTGTCCGACCAAGTCGAACTACATATGTTCCAAAGAAGAAAAATGCAGGTAGACCAAATACCAAGAGAGGTTGTACTTGTCATTTTATTGTCAAGCGCCTTATAGCTGAACCTTCAGTTGCCCTAATCATATATAATGATGATAAGCATGTGGACAAAAAGGGTTTGCCATGCCATGGTCCACAGGACAAAAAGGCTGCTGGAACACGTGCTATGTTCGCTCCATATATCTCAGAAGATCTCCGACTTCGGGTTTTATCTCTTCTATATGTTGGAGTCTCTGTGGAAACCATTATGCAGAGACACAATGAATCTGTTGAGAAACAAGGTGGTCCATCTAACCGTGATGACCTTTTGACCCACCGTTATGTTCGACGACAAGAGAGGGCAATCCGTCGTTCTACATATGAGCTAGATGATGATGATGCTGTTAGTATAAGCATGTGGGTCGAAAGTCACCAAAATCAGGTTTTTTTCTATGAAGATTTCTCCGATTCAGATCCATTTACTCTGGGCATTCAAACAGAATGGCAATTACAACAATTGATTAAATTTGGAAACCGGGGTCTGCTTGCCTCAGATTCAAGATTTGGTACAAATAAATTACAGGTTTGTTACTTCCATTTTCCCTTGATTTGAAGTAACCAAAAACATATTTTCTTTGGTTTACTTTTCTTGAAACTAAAAGCAAGCACGCCGGTAATTTTTTGCAGTATCCCATTCATAGTCTTCTAGTGTTCAACTCAGACAAGAAGGCCATTCCAGTGGCATGGATAATAGCACCAAGGTTTTCAAGTTTGGATGCACATCGATGGATGAGGGCTCTTTACAATAGAGTTCACACCAAAGATCCTACTTGGAAGTTGGCTGGCTTCATAGTAGATGATCCGTTGTATGATATTCTAGCAATCAGGTTGGTTCAAAATTTATCTGCTATTTTCTATTGTTAAAGGTAGCATTCTTTTAATGTTGAATAAGTATAGCAATACATTGCGAACTTTTATTCTTATAGTGACGTATTCTTGTGTTCTGCTTTTTCTGTCAAGACCAAAATTAACATTTTCATCTTTTTAAGTGTTTTTGGTCATGTCGCTTATTACTGTAAAAATTCAAATTGCGTGCTTGTTTGGGAAAGAATTGAATTTGGGAAATAATTGCTCTTAGAAAGTGTCTTCAATGCTTGTACGGACCTTATAGGTGCTTGTGTAGTTTGTGTCTGTGATGATGCTATTACTGATGATGACTGGCTCTAATGCTGATATAGAAGTCTTTTTTGCATTTTGAAATCTGAAGTATTAAATCTAGGCGTGCTTTACTGCATCAGTTCAAGGAATTTATTTTACCACAACAACCTCTTTGCTAACAAGGATGTATATTCTATATTTTTTCAGGGATGTGTTTCAGTGTACAGTAATGATTAGTTTCTGGCGTGTTCGTCATTTATGGCATAAAAACATAGTAAAGTGCTTGAAATCTGATATGCAAATAAAGATATCCAGACGGCTAGGGTGGATAGTGGATAATATTTGCCGCCTTCAAGGAAACATATCACTCTTTGAAGAATTCATGGAAGAGTTTATTGATGAATCCAAATTTATGGACTATTTCAAGGCCACATGGCATCCTAGAATAGGTTAGTAATACCTAGATAGTGGAATGCGGTTTATTTTCTATTGAAATTGCGAAGTAACGGTGCGCCCACAATCTATTATAACTGTTCTTGTTCTTATTAGATTTAATGCCCTATTAAGGAATACAAGATCAGCATTTTCTTTGATACTAGTCTGTGCTCTAATTAAATGCTAAAATTGTGATGTCAAAATTATGTATACATGAAAAATATTATTTTAATTGTGGGTACAAAATTAGTTTAGTTTTTCATGGTGTACTTAAAGCCGTTGATTGCCATCCGTTTTCTTGCTGGAATCTTTTTCTTATTCTTAATATAACCTGTCCTCCCGGGGCTCAAGGGAGAGGCCTGACTGTCTTTTCTATAGAGTTGGAGTAGTAGTTGGACAAAAGAACTCTCTGGCCGGAGTGTCCCGTCGTTACTCCTCTTTCTATATATGTTTAGGGAGAAAGAATTAGGCTGCCTAAAAAGAAAAGGTTATGAAAAAACTATTAATAATGTTTATAACAACAATATATTATCCTCTAAAAATAATTTTGACAGTTTAGTCACCCACAGACCCATTATAATATACCATATTAAATAAAGAAATAGAATCCATTAGCTGTCCCAGATATTAAACTTCATTTCTCAAAGACGTAGAGGCAAATTGTATTTCTTAGAAAGATTGTAATGGTTTCTCAAAATAATATAGATTCATTCATATTATGGTAAAGATTTTGTTACTATGACAACAAAGAGTTGGTCAACTTGATTGATGCCAATATATTATTGTGATGAATATTATCAATCATCAAGTGTAGTAGTTTTGAAAATTGACTTTAATCATGGTGTGCTATTTATGTAATTTTATTAGTGGTAGAGTATTTTTAAAAATTTATATGTGCGAGGATGTGATGTTCAAGGCTTCTTATCTACTGGCTTACTCTTGTTGGGTGGGAAAAGCCACTGCATATAATATACTTATTAACTGGTTGTGACTGTTGCTGTTTGTTTTGTTCAACTTGTTATATTTGCAGGATGCTATTTCCTGAATATTTCTGTTAATATAACGTCAATGAGGTTGAGGATAAAATCATAATGTTTGTATGGGATATTTTTATAATATGAATTTGTTATTGTAACTTAAAGTACATTGAAATTACTGTCCCTTTGATATAGGAGCATGGCTCAATGCACTTCAAACTCTTCCACTTGCTAGCCAGGAGTCTTGTGCAGCAATAGAATTTTACCACAACCAATTGAAGATTAGGCTGTTGAATGAGAAAGAAATTGATGTTTATCAGCGGGCAGATTGGTTGGTCGACAAGTTGGGTACAAAAGTCCACTCTTATTTCTGGCTGGATGAGTACTCGGGAAAAGATGATTTTGCACGATACTGGAAAAATGAATGGATGAGTGGTTTGACATCATGGCGCAAGGCACTGAACATTCCAGACTCTGATGTCTCAATAGAAGATGGATGTGCTAAGGTTACTGATCAAGATGATCGAGAAAAAGTTTTTGTTGTCTGGAATACTGGTTCAATATTGAGCATTTGTGATTGTAGTTGGGCACAAGATGGCAACCTTTGTGAGCATATCTTGAAAGTTCTCAGTATCTGTCGAAAGAGAGGGTCCGTTTTACCATCTGTCACCTTGTTTCAGTATCACCAGGCACTGAATAAGATGTTGCATTGCCCCCCTTTTGATTCTTTAATTCGTGATCACGCGGCGTCATTGGCAATTTCAGTTCAGAAGCAGTTAAATACTCTACTGGATAAAGAAAGTGTCCAAACTGTCACTGATTCCATGGAGAAACGGATCGATATTGATATTCCACTGGAAAGTTTCAGGGTTGTCTCTGGTAACCGGGGTCAGGACATGGTTATTAAGAAGCATGTCATCAATGATGTTTTATCTTTGGATGGTGATGAGGATAGACATGATTCAAATGAAGCCCCTGGATGTACGAGTGCGATGCGTGATATCACCGATCAGGATGAGGATGGCGAACGTTTTGAGAGTGCTGGAGTGAACAGTTTGACTTCTGATATGGATGTTGATCCACCATCAACTTGTGTTAACCCTCCTGTCTTGCACCCTATCGATGATACCGTTCCAAGTGACACGTTGCAAGAGAACAAAGAGTGGGGCTTGGCTACTACAGGAAATGAGATTTCACCTTCTGAAAGTGGTGCTTTTTCTAATGATAAGATTGAAGATAATATTTTAGATAAAGGTGGCAAAGACTGTGCTATGGATTTGGATCCCCCAAGATCCCCCAACCTTGGCTACACCCGTTAAGCCACTTGCAGTTGATATGGGTGAAGAATATTTAGGTACCGTCAAGGAGGATGTGAGTTTGGGCTCGAATTCCCGAAATTAAATCCTGAATCAGAACACACAATGGCAATTTAGAGATATAGATGCCAATAAAGATAAATTTTGATACACACTGTAAAAAAATTTCGTTCTTAGTAATTAGAAAATCATTATGGCAAAGATCAATAATTTTTAATTATATGACAACCTATAATTGAATGAGTGTATAGAACTTATTCCAGTAGTGTATTTCAATTTTGAGGTGCATAAAGCTGTCAATGGCGATGGCACACTGATGTTGCGCACTTGATGCTACCTTCGCATTCCTCGTACCCATCGAAGCTCAGTATTTCTCTATTGTAGTCTATTAATCAAAAAAGCACGTCACTATTGCCTTACAAGATCTTTAATGCTAATGGTTATACGATTAAAATGTTCTCATAAATTAGAACTTACGTCAGCACCGTTAGCCAAATATTCTAAATTATTGTCAACAAGTGCTGGAAAAAAGAGCTGATGGTTTTCTTACCCATAGTGGAACTTGTCTTCTGGACTTTATATCTCATCTGCGTGTGCGAAATCGTCATCCTCTTTTCATCCAATCCTTAGGTATAATTTTTTTTTCCATAAATAAAATGAAAGGATTAATTTCTTTTTATGGACTAAAATATAACATAAAAAGAGTTGAATGAGGAAACTTCTGCAAAATCACATTGGACTCAAAGCTGGAAAGGTCATTGGAGGAATTGTTGGGAGTCAACAAGGCAGTGTCCTTTTTTGTAGAGTTTGTGTATCTTTACTAATAGCTCTGTAAGAGTACCTTCAATTAGTTCATCTTTAAATTTTTTACATTTTAAAATAATTGAAAAAATAATGAAACATGTTTCTCATCTCTCAATCTTTTTTATATTTTACAATTTTAATTTCTCTACTTTTTTCTTTTATTGTTTTCAGTTTTTGATATTTAAGAACATGTTAACATGGTTAAATAATCATGTGACAAACAAGTACTGTAATAATTAAACATAATTTACACGTGTATTTTTATAGTAAAATTTGATTTTGGTTTCTTACTATAAAAAAAACACGCCATTAGTTCTTGAGCTTTTTCTATATTAAAATTTTGTTTATTTTTATAACACAGTTTACTACTAATTGTAATTGTAAGAGCAACATTGACAATCTAATGACCTGACTCATCATTTTAAAGTCTTATTAGAACAAACGCTTTTTGTTCGTTAAAATATAATTTTGGTGTTCACACCAAAATTCAAAATAAAAAGTAATTTTAATCATCTTTACCAAATATTATGTCATAAGAATTAACATCGTTATTGCATCATCATCAGTTAACATTTTAACTTGATGGCATAGACAAAAAGATATTAAGAACCAAGACCAATTACAATTTTGATTATGAAATAAAAATATATATAAATTCAAGAAAAAAATGAAAAGCAAAATGATATAAAAAAATTTTAAATCAAAACTCAGACACATTTTAGTCAAAGTTTACAATTTGTTTTGAAAATTGTGTCTATCTTATGTATTAGGGACGTATTCTAAAATTCTTATTCAAAAGTTCTGTTTCAAAAATTCTATTCCAAAGAGAAAACAATATATTTTAAACATTTAATGTAACTCTATTTATGAATTTTTTCAGTTAGCTTTATACCTTTATTTATCAATCTTAGTTTTTCACGATTACTTAGCGTTAGTTTTAGTTTTTCTTCTCAAGTATTACCATCAAATGATGATGTGATAATCACATTTGTAGTCATACTACTTATTATGTGTACTACTAGTTTAACTTTAACAAAATACTTAGTACACTGTTGTTAGTTTAAGATATTTTCTTAGGTTATAAGGTGTTTCAATTGTTCTTCTAGTGGTGTGAAACGTCCAAAAGAGTTTACAAGTAAAAATGAAAAATAAAATAAAATATGAAAGATGTAAAACCGTGACTCCCTTTCCCCTCATTTCATCCTTTTTTCTCTTTTTCTTTTTTCATTTTTCCTTTTCTTTCTTCTCTTTAAAAGAAATGATACATATGAGCAAACTTATGTATTTTTGGAAACACATTTTTGCAGTAGAGCTTCAATGGCTAAATCTTGAAATGTTAGGATAGATACACGTTTTACCCACATATTGCCTTTAACTGTGCATGAAACAATCATGTGAAAGAATTATCTGATTCATCTATGTACAACCAAACAAAATTTATTGATAATGATTATTCAGTCCAATAAATGGCGCACACAACACAATATATTCACTCTTTTTAAATGTTGTATCAAAAGTTATAGCATCTCCAAAATGGTAAGCTATTCTCGATCTATCATCAAATCAAAACTATAAGCTAATAAATTTATTATATATCTAAGACAATGTTATTGTATGTAAATTACTGAAATAGACATTCCGTTTAATTAACACATGTCTAAAATTGAATCTATATTTGTTTTTTTGATGTAGTAGTGTTTTGTTGTTGAAACACTTTAATTATACATTGATGTTGGCTTACAGTAGGATCCTTCTTCTCTAAGGCAATCAATTTCGTCGAGCTAATTTATTTTTTTCTTCTTCTATATTCCTTTTTCTTTTTCTTCAATCCTTCTTCTTTCTTCTTCCTCATACCAAGTTAATTTTTTTTTTATTTCATGTTTGTTGTTGTTGAAGGTTGATAGAACTTTTGGTTTGGTGTAGGTAATTTTTTGTTGTTATTTATTTTTTCTTCTATTTTCTTAATTTTATTCTTTTTCTTCGTGGATCTTTGTTCTTTCTTCTTCTTACTCTGTTATTTTTTCTTACTTCGTGTTGATTATTTTTTGCGAAAGATTTAATTTTTGCAATGTTTTTCGTCTTGAAGACAAGGTTGAGTTTTTGTTTTTAGAAGATGTTTTTGAACAAAATCTTGAACATGTTTTGTTGTTGTTGATGGTGTTATATTTATTTTTTTATACTTGGTGCAACTATTACTGTGAGTTGAAGAAAAAGTTCAAGTTTTTGTTTTTAGAAGGTATTTTTGAACAAAAAGTATACGTGATGATGATTATGTTTTTGTTGGTGGTCTTTTGCTATTTTTTTGTCATCTATTTATGTTTGCTGAAGCAGACATGGTTGTTCATATTTTTAAGTTGTTATGTTTTTTTGTGCTAAAACGTATGAACTATTTTATTGCCATTTATTAGATGGTAAAGAAATTTGATATGATCAAGGATATTGATGAAAAAAGGAAAACTTTGAAACTTGTCAGAATCGTAGATTTGTAGTTTGTTGAATCATGGGATTCCAAATGAAATATGGAGATGGTTTTGACAGATCAAAAGGTAATGTATCATTTCATTGTTTATATACATTATATATTTTTTATTTTAGAAAATAAAAAATAAATTTAACATTATATGCATGATTGTGATGCTCAGGGTGATGTTATCCCTGTTATGATTAAGAAGGAAGAAATTAGTACGTGGGAAGACAAGTAAAAGGAGGGACAAAGTTATATAATGCATAACTTCAAAATCTTAAAGAACAGAGCTCAATATAGAGTTTGCGTCCCTTTAAGATATTGTTTATAGGAGCTTGTACGACCACAACCCATTGTGTAACATCCCTATGGGAAATTACTTAATTAAATAAATAAATATAAAAATGAAATTCAAACGTCGTAATATTATTATTCCCAAACGCGGGAAAGTTTAAAATAATATCCAGTGCGCCAAAAATTCAAATGAAATTAAAACACAAAGTTATTATAAGTTCCAAGTTTCCAATAAAACAAATGAAAACATAGTAAAAATCCCTAGCTCAAGTCCCCAAGCTAGCCCTCTCTTCGTCGCCTATGCATCCACAACATCACCTGTATTATCATCTGCTCCCGTGTAAAGAATTACACGATCATCGACAAGCACAAACAGAAAGGGTGAGCTTGTAAAATAAAACAACATATAATATAATAGAATAAAAGTAATACACCCATCTTATTCATCCTAATTAGTTTTTGGTCAAGACCTTAATCCCTAAGGATTTTCAACCTTCAAACCACACAATTAGTTAGCCTTGTACTCAGGATTTATGATGCTCACATGAACCTGCCCGCTCGTGATCCTGCCTCTACGAACCTCCCCGCTTGTAATCCTACTCTACGAACCTCCCCGCCCGTAGTCCAACACACGTGATCCACCAGCTGCGTATCTCCCCGCAAGCAACATATCTCAAATGTGATCACGAAACATACGAACCTACCTCGCTCGTATCCCCACACGAGAGTAACATGATATGAACCTACCTGCTCATATCATCATGTGTTCACCACCATCCATGAACCTATCCGCTCATGGCACAACATCTCCTGATCCAAGTATAGCATCACTGCTTGAACGCAAGAAACACAAGCCACATTCTGTAGCATTATCGCCTGATGCAGCCTAAGCACCGCCAGGCGAAACCTGTGCAGACCGCCTGGCAGAACGCCTCTACCGCTAGGCGCCAAGTCATTGCAAACCCTTTGTTTTGAAGTCTATCGTCTTACGAACCACACTCTGCCGCCAGATGCCACGCGTGAAAGAAACCCCCTAGTGCTCCTATTTGGCGCACACACCCGTGTCGCCAGACGCTATACCAGTAGCGAAAATCCTACTGGTTTTTGCACCCCAAAGCAGGTTGGCTTACCACCCAAGGTACTTCCACAAGTATAGAAATACACACATCAATTAAGATTAAATTCTTGGAAATCTGAAACCCTCACAAGGTTTGATTGCCTATCAACCCTAATTGTCAATTCCTTGATTCAAGGCGTATGGATTCACTATGTACTTTAAAATTGCATAATGCCTCAATCACACTTATAGAAAATACCACTAATCTAGTATTTCAATATAAGACCACAAGTTTCTAATTAAACCCAAAAATGTATCCAAGTCTTGCATTCCAAAACCCCTCCCACTCAAAATTCCATAGCTAGGATTTATACCTTAAGCGACTAAGGCATGACCTTCTCGTGTTCCAATTGTACACACCCAAGAAAACCTATGCTTTCCAGAACTTGAAACTTTTGATTAGAATTAACATTCTCCCTCTCATTCATCAACGTTTCCACAACTGTATATTAATATATACATACTATCACACTTCTCAATTATTCCCATTCTCAATTACTATATATATATATATATATATATATATATATATATATATTGTTCCTTCCCATTTTATCACCTAATTTCTATTACCACTCACTTCCATAGGTCTCTCCCTCGTTACCAAATTACACAATTTCGCAGAACTGTGCCTGTACCTCGTCATCGCCTGGCGGCAAGCAAGGTGCTGCCAGGCAGTGTATCAGAACCAGACAGAACCTCTTGTTTCTGTACCTGCGAGTAGCCCAAGGCCCTAATCCAGAATATTTCCAATTTCTAAAGGACCACAATGCTTTGAATCACACACGCTGCTTTAAAACTTCCTCCCCAATTTCATTATTAATGTCCATTAACCCTTACTCTCAAAAATTGGATTCCAATCACTCTTCTCAAAACTCCTAACATATATTCATGCTTCATCACTCACAATTTTTCCCAAAGATTCAACACATACTCAAATATCATTAATATCACGACAATAAATCATTCAATATGATTTATACACCCAATTTTTCCAGAAGTCACATTGACTTTCACACAGAACACAACAAAATGAACTAGAAAACACGAACAGTGTCGCGCCGCCTGGCGGGTATTCATCGCCACCAGGCGGTTCATGTTAAAATGCAACAAAATCAGGCATAGACTGATGCGTCACCTGGCGGCTCGGGCTTTACCACCAAGCGTTTTTTGGGCAGAAACCCAGAAATCACGAAAACAACGCTTTTAAGGAGGGAATTCATGCAATAAGATTCATTCAAATACAGTACATTGTATAAGATTTAAAACACGCAAAAGTTGCTCCCCTTACCTGAAATTCTTACTTCAAAAGGTCTCTTAACCCTTGTTTTATGATGCCAAAGAGCCTTCCCTTCCTTCTCAAAAACTCAACTCTCCCCCTTCTAAAATGCATGGCCCAGTCCCACAAATTGCCTTCAGATTCCTCTTTCCACGAATCCACCTCATTTCCTCTCTTCCTCTCTCATGTTTTTCCCTTTTTCCTCTCTCTCCAAAACTACCTTAGTTAATTCTAATTAAACCCAAAACCGAAATTGTCATTAAGTTTTAGGTTAATGGTTAATCAAAGACCATTATTTGGTTGTCTTTAACTCACTAAGTTGCCTCTCTATGCAACTAGGGTTTCTATGCCTCTTCATTTCCATGCCAAAATAAAATTAGGCAAAAAGAAAGTTTAGTTTCGTTCCTAACAAGGTTTGAACACACAACCACTCAATTACAAAGCCAATGCACAACCAATTCAACAAATTCATTTTTTGTGATAATTATAAAAATTTTAGGATTACATTATCACTAACCACATTCAAACATATCATTAAAATAATGCACAAATTAAAATAACATACAATTGACATACATAGGACTTAAACCCAAGTCCTCTCACACAACTAAGTACTCTCAACCACTTGAGCTAGTACTTTTCCACGTCATAGAACTCCGCATTAAATGCCTTAAAGGCTTATACTACCTGCATTTATTAAATAATTATTTAATTGATTATTTAAATTTCTCGGGTCTTACACATTGCCAGCATACCTGCAAAAGTTTGGAAGTTCAAAAGTATAAAGGATATCATTGATGGTCAATATTCTACGAATTTGTTGTTTGGTAAGTTATTTGTCATTTCTCCATATGTCTTATTTAATTTGTTGTGTTGATTTACTTTTTAGTTTTTGCGTGATGGCATTGGTGTGGTGGATAATGTGGAGGAGAAACCCAATGCGAAAAATGTTGTCTCTAACCTGAAGGATTTGAGGTTGGTTTATGTTCCGGTCAAAAAAAGGTGTAAAATAACCCTCAACCATGGGAGTAACATTCTTATTTATAGAAGGTAAATTGGTTACAAATATTGTCGATATACATAATCAGTTAATGAATAACAATAGCCTTAGAGATAACCTAAAATTATTCCCCTAAATAACAACTAACGTATCTTTTTTAAACATTTTCTTAACAAAATAATTACTTTACATAATCTAAGATTTTGATTCTATCTTCACGCACACCATCTCCTCGATCCTAGCTTCTTACAGAGAGGTCGTTCCTATTAAGACATCCTTCTAGCTTCTTGCAATGACCTCGGTTTTGTGGCGATGCTACTCTTTTTCTTCATATATCACCAACTCTGCCTCAGATTTATGATGACACTACTCTTTTTCTTCATATATCACCAACTCTGCCTCAGCTTTATGACATTGCTACTCTTTTTCTTCATATATCACCAACTCTGCCTCGGCTTTATGACGATGCTACTCTTTTTCTTCATATATCACCAACTCTACCTCGGTTTTGTGATGATGCTAATTTACATCTCTACTCCTCGTCACTCCCACGTCGGCAGCAGACCTACATGTCATTTCGAGATAGGTACAATTTAATATTAATGTTATTTTCTTTGATAGAGCAGTTTTAATATATTAGTTTAATTGTGTTTTGAAGTTGTTTTTTTTTTATTTCACTAGAACTTTGACTCGTGCAACGCACGGGGTTTATTAAAAATAAATTTATTGGTATGAAACTTATAAGACATGCTGGAATAAAGAGTCAAGTTCATTATTAGTTTGAATCTATATCTAAATACAAATGGGAACTAACAAATAGCAACTTTTTCAATGTTTTCTTGCTCCATATTATTTCCATTTTCAACTATATTATTGCCATTTTAAAAAGTTGTCATTTAATTCAACACTACTCCATATCTTTCTCCACAATTAAATATCTTTTCAATTTATTTAATGTCAGACACCAAAATGTCTTATCAGTTAGTATTTTTTTTTTAAATGATTTTTTAATTTTAAATTTGATTTTTTAATTGTTGATTAAAATGACTTTAAAGATTTTTTTCATTTTTTGCGCTATTCAAGACACTTTTGCAAGTACTTAACGCCATACTCAACCGTCAAAACTCTCTCCCATCTTTTCAATTTTAATAATTTGTAAACTCTGGTCTTGAAACTGTGTAATGTTATGATTGTCTGTACTTCTCAATATATTTTGTATATATTCGTCCAGATTTTTCAATGCTCATAATTAATGCATATCAACACGTCATATAGTTTTAATAAAATAAAGTATTAAATTTATTCCGTCAGATCTTTACTTTACTTCTCCATGAAGTTTTTATCAATATTGAAATTGAAATCTGATATGTTTTGTTCACCACAATCTTTGTATACACAAGTTTTCTACCAAATTTCTTAACAATCGCAAGGTACGCACTTCATCTTCCTATGATTTCATCTGTATATGAGCCTTAAGTTTATCGGAAATTTTGAAATTCATGTTAGGCATTGTTTTACAAAACAAATTTCGAAACCCATGTTATTAATCTAATAAATTAAATGAATTGGAGCCATTTTGTAGTTTGCTTCTCCAGCAAGTTTGTATCCTTATTGAAATCTTTTTTGTTATTTTGACGACAAATCTTCTGTGCACAAGTTTTCAGCCAGATTACTTATCCATAACAAAGGTATTGACTTCATCTGTTGTTCTTTATTACGCTACGCTGTGCACAAGTTTGTTATTGTATTCTTTATTACAATACAAATCCTTCTATATTTGGGAATACTACGCTACGCCGTCCACAATCGATGACAATATGGTTGCTTGACAGCTAGTCAATTTCTAGAATCACTTCCAGGCCCTCCATTGGCAAGCATATGAGATTCGCCTTGAACCTGCGACATGCCACTTCCATAGGGCATCCCACACAAACAGAAGTGGTAGATTCCTCAACAGATGCTCGTGTCACAACTATCGGCTCGCACCCCAGCTCTCGTAATATAAGTTCGAGTCCTCTCACACATTCATTAGACATGAATGAATGGGTGGCTCCTGAATCAAACAACGCCACCACATTGTTACCAAAAACCATACAAGTTTTCTGCACGAGATTACCTGATTGAGTCGTCTCGGTGGTCGTCAATGCAAACATGCGCCCTAGTGCTCTAGGCCGCTCTCTAACTGGCTTCTTTGCTGGCACACCTCCAGCTGGTTTCTTATTGGGACACTGTCAAGCAAAGTGTCTTGTCTGATCACACACCTAGCACTTACCAGTGCTAACACCACCCTAAGCTGCCAAAGGGTTTTGGATAATCCCTCCCCAGATGCTCTCCCCCACAGTTAAGACACTATAATTTCCTAGCTGAAGTTTGCGGACAATTGTAAGGCTTCTTCTGCTGTCGTGATTTTGTAATAGTCTTCTGTGATCGTGCCACTCTGTTGGGCCCCATCTCCAGCTACTCGATCGGAGTGGTACTAAGAATCAGCGCAACTCATGTTTCAGTCTGCCCTCATATTTTTTGCACCTCCACTCCTCAATGACAGCGGGCAAGTAGAATCTCGCCAAGTACTCAAACTTGTCTGTGTATGCTTGCACATTCAGTTTCCCCTGCTGGAATGTGAGGAATTCAACTTCCCTCTCATGTTTGGCACTATCAGGGAAGTATTTCTCCAGGAATCACGTCCTGAAGGAGTTCTAACTTATCGCTTCCTCTCGAGTCTACATCAAGTGCTGCATCCCGACCTAGCAATATTCAACATCTGTCACCAGCAGGAAGGTGACGAAAGATAACTTATATGCATCCGCCTCATCAGGAGTGGCCTTGCCTGAGAATTTGGTTGGCCTGTCTCTCATAAAGTCTCCCATGGTCATAAGACGAGTAGGTGCGACCACAGCTTTGGTTTGCGCTGTAATAGGCTGTATGGCATCCACCATCCACTGAATCACATGCGTGATCTCATCAGCTCCAACTTTATTTCTTCTTCTTAGATTTGTCATAGCTTGTGCGCGCCACATTTTTCAGCTGTTCAAACCACACAACTTAAGTCATGACTATATAAGCCAAAATTACACAAGCTTACCCCCCTTAGACCCCAAAAATCATTTTGAAAACAAAGCTCTTATACCAAATGTAACATCCCGATCGGATATTATGGGTTTAAATAATAGAATAAAGAAATAAATAATACACTTCATTTATTATAACTGAGATTCCAAAAAAACATGGGAAAATTAAAACTTTATTCCCATTATCATATAATAAACTTTGTAACCATAACTCCATGGTCATAAAATTCTCATAATATATCGATGTCTGATAAAGTTTACAATTTAATCTGAACATAGTAAAATAATCAAAACTCTGATAATCCCGATCTATCCCCCTCCATCTCTAGGCCTCACCAAATCCACATGCAACATCATTTGCTCTCGTGTACCGCGTACACGATCATCGCCAAACACAAGCAAGTAGGGTGAGCTAACATAATAAAAGATATGCACTCAATTCATATAATTTCAAACACACTAAAGGAACTCATATCCTTTGATTTCACACACATGGCTATAACCATGTCACCCGTGTTCTACGTCTTCTGATGAATACTTGAATATGTCTTGCTGCCACACCTACCAGCCACAACTGGCAGAGCACGTGTAGGAAACCATGCTACGGATCACACACTGTAACCCAGGCGGAGTTCCCAATATGAATAACATTCGTAATATCCCAAGACTACCAAACTCGTTAGCTTGTTACTGAGGAGGACAATCTAACTGGACCAATCAGTACATGCCACAACATGCACACTCATACCAACAACACTCGCCAACCCGAGTCACAACTCAAGAGTTCCTCGTGTTCATCCGTCATCTCGAGCCACAACTTAAGAGATGTCATTCCGAGCCACAACTCAAGGAATGCCACGTACTTAACCCTTATCTCGAGCCACAACTCAAGGGATTCGTTCTAAGCCACAACTCAAGGAACACCAGCAAGTCGACCTTTGAAGTATCATTAAAGCCTTATAGACCATGCACATCAAAACAAGCAAACCGCTTTTGCCTCACCAAGATCTCCTGACGCTGCATGCGAGTCACCAGGCGCAACAGGCCTCCAGACCGCCTAGCGGGGGATGCGTACCGCCAGGCGCCAAGCACCTCTGGTGTCACTCTGCCTGCAGGTGTCGCCTGACAGGTATGATTTGTTCAAACTTTTGCCCCCAATTAATGTTAAATTTGGGGATTTAATATATTTTTTGCGCTTAAGGATTGATTTAATTAAGATTTGTGATTATTGGATTTATTCATTGTTACAAAATAGGTCCAAAAATAGAAAATTTCTAAAAGAGAATAATCAGGAGCTAAATGCACCTCCAGTTTTTATTTTACACACTCCTCCTGCAATTGGGCCACCTAATTCTTTTTTGCACCTCTAATTTTTACTAATTTACACCCCTACTACCACATAAACTCCACTCAACCAGATCATGCCACGTGGCAATCCTCCACTGATTAAACTGACCAATCAAAGCTTGCCATGTCATCATCTGCTTCCCAAACAGAAACCCTAACCCTAATCTTTCTCCTTTCTCACCATCACCATGTCGGCAGCCGCCACCCTCCACGAAAGCCGCTACAAACGGTTGACCACTGCTGCAACTTGTCGTTTCACATCGCGCCATCAACTTCATCACCTGTAGTAGCCAAAACGGACCTTCATTGCTCCGTCTTTGTGCCACCATCTTCTCCAAATCATCATGTTGCCACCACAGCCTGCACCATGCTCGAGTAAGCCTCAATTCTTCACCGCTTTAGATTTGTGTGACTCCTTATCAACGTTGGACCATCAAGCCGTCCACTTCCACCGTGACCATTAGCTACGTCTTATTCATCGCGACAACACTCATGGCAGCAGAAAACACGAAGTCACCATGCTTGACTCCTTCAATGGCAGCACCACCGTCAACCTGCAGCCACGAACCTTTCTCGCAACCACCATCACCGCTCTAGAACGCGAACTTGTTACCATTGTTTTACAATAGTCGCGGACCTAGCACCTCCATCGTTTATGTGTTCTGTAACATTTGTAGCAACTCGTGAAACTTGGAGAAGTCGCAATAGCAGAGCAACACCTCCCGTCCACCACTGATCCGCTGCAACGTTCATCTTTTCGCACCAGCATCTTTGTTGCCGCAATACCACAAATCTGCACTGCAAATGCCCACATCGCACATGTGAGTTCTCACCAATTTTGCAATACCAGAGATCACGTATTCAATCGTGCAACGTAAACGCAGCCACAAACCTTGCGATACCATCAGATGTAGATTGAAACGCGACATACACAACAACCATCATGAGAACCCATTGCGGTTGCTTGGTAATGTAATAAAACGTCCCAGCGGCAGAAACCACGGTGAAGGAAGAAGGAAGGAGGAAGAAACCCTAGTTCTGAAGAGAGAAAGCAGACTACCACATGTCAACTTCTCAATGGACAGTCAAAGAGTCAAAACTAGTCAAACAATCAACTATAGGCAAAGACTGGTCAAAGTTGGTCAAATAGACTATTTTCCAAATATAGTTGGTAGGCGGTTCCTCTGTAGGAACCCAAAATTGCTTAGAAAATGGATGAGTCGCTTGACGACAGTTCATCGCCCGCTAGGAAGTTTCTGGAAATTTCCAGAAACACGAGATTAAACAGAGTAAACGAATTTCATGCATAATCATAATATATTTATAATTCAATTCAGACTTAAACACCAATCTAACGAGTAAAGCTCCCCTAACATGGATTCCTTAGCTTAAACTTGGGGTTCTTGGCTTCTTCTTTGATCAAAATGGACGCCCCTTGCTTTTTCACTTTAGCTCCCCTTCTCACTCAATTATCGCAGTACACTCTCCAATTTCGTACTCCTCTCACTAAGCAACAATGGCCAGCACAAAAACCTTTCTTCTCACTCAAATTTTGCCTTTTAATGGTGTCTTAATGATATGTTAATGCACTAAAACGAAAATGGTTTAATGTTGATGATTATTGTCATTCATTAGGTCATTATGGACTGTTTATCCAGCCTCCCTTGGTCGCCCATTGTTACTAGGGTTTCTCTACTCTTTCAAATTCATGCCAAAATTAATTTTAGCAAAAATAAGTTTAATATGGTTCTACTAAGGTTCGAACCCACAACCATGCCAATGTCAAACCAATGCACAACCATTCAACCAATTCATGTTTTGTGATAACTCATATAATTCTATAATTATATTATCACTCAACATGATCAAACATATTGCTAAAATAATAATAAATCAAATAGCACAAAAATGGCATACATAAGACTTAAACCCAAGTCCTCCAACACAATTAAGTACTCGTAATCATTTGAGCTAATACTTTTTCACGTCATATTAATCAATAATTAATGCCATAAATAATACTTTTTCACGTCATACTCGTAACCATTTGAGCTAATGCCATAATTAATTAATTAAATTAAATTTCACGGGTCTTACAATTTTGATTTCTATCAGGTTTTTGCTAGATTAGTACGAAAAAAACAAAAAAATAATAAAAGTAAAATAATTTTGGGTGTAAGAGAGAATTAGAGGAGTATTTGGACCAAACATTTTAAAAACAAATAGCCATTTCTTTTGTAGCAATTTCAACATGTAAGATTCCAAAGACAAAATTAGCCTTATCCTGTACATAGAGATTTGCCAAATATATTTACAAAGATAGGAGTTAAAATGGATTAATGATATGGAGCAATAAAGTAGCTCAAGAAGATGATACTAATGAGCTAATGGATAGGAATGAAAAATCCATTTAGATATACAAAAAAAACAATGAAGTTAACATTCATTTGAAACATAGATTAATAGAAACAACAAACACTCAAACAAACAATTAGAGAAGGAAAAAAAACCAAAAAACTAGCCATTAAAGTTCTATTTTACTCTTCAACTCCTCTTCTGATAGTAGGACTAACATAAAAAAAAAATCCTTGCCTGCCAACACCAACAGTAAGTATCAAAAGTTACCCATCAATTAACCAAACAAAATTGCATATAACAACTTGCACACCAAGAAGTGAAAACTCATCAAATGGTTGCAAACCAAATAAAAAGAAGTAAGAGTAGGTTGATAAATTAACATTCAGAAAAGAAAATAATTGAAAGAAGAAAGATAAGAAGAAAACTGAAAACTAACCATTCAAGTCCCTTTTTCCTCTTCAACTCATCTTCTAAGAGCTCCAATAACATTCAAAGGATTAAGACACCAAAGATGTAAAAACCTTAAATGATAGATTTATAGTTAGAAAGAAGCCTGGCCAAAAAAAATCCTAGATTAATAATAAAAACTAAAACTTTAAGGTATTAAGCTTGTTGCAAATAGTGAAAGATCGAGCTTTCAAACTTACCACGATACCCAAAATGCTATAGAAAGAAGGCAAAGAAGATGAGGTGGATAAATTAACATTCAGAAAATAAAATAAAAGAAAGAAAAGAAAAAAAAAAGAAAACTAACCATTCAAGTGTCTTTTCCTCTTCAACTCATCTCCTAAGAGCATCAATAATGTCCAAAGGATGAAGATAAAAAAGATGTGAAAATGTTAAATGATACATCTGTAGTTTGAAAGAAAACTGACAAAAAATCCTAGATCAATAATAAATACCAAAACTTTATGGTGTTAAACCTTGTTGCAAATAGTGAAATATCAAGCTTTGAAACTTACCACCATGCCCAAAATGTGACAAAAAGAATATGGTGAGAAATTTAGTGGAGGAGATAGGGCGAGAATAAAATGACAATGAGAGGGGGAGAGGAAGATGAAGTGTTTTGCATTTGGATATTTGAAGAATGAGGGAGGTGTGTAAGAGGCGTGGAAGGTGACTGATACATAGAAAAGAGTAAGAAAAATATATGCTCGCGAAAGAATTCAAAATTTAAAAATTTAGACATGTGTCACTCACATAAAGCATCACGTTCTTGCATGTTAGAAAACCACGTTCTTTCAGCTCAACACTTCTACAATTTCCCATTTTAGTAATGAAAAGAAGATGACTTTTGTTAGTTTTTTTTTAAAACTTGCACTTTGTGCTACCTTGAATTATATTATGTATAGATTAATTTAGTGGTGTGTCAATCTGTTGCACTCTGTGGGATTCATATTGTATAAGATTGGTGAGTTATTGGAGGGAAAGTCGTGAAACACCTTATCCTACTATTATTCTTACTCTAGAATAGTTAAAGGTTGCATAAGGTTTTATTATGGAGACAAAAAAATTTTATATTCTTTATTCTTATTGAAGCTAATGTGCATAATTTATGAATTAATTTAAATTATTTTGTATAGGTCCATGTCCGGTGTCGTTGTGCAATTGTTGGAATGGTTTGAAGTTGATAGTGGGAGATGATATAGTTGAACTAATTGAATTTAGGAAGGAATTTGAAAAGTAATATTTTTATATTACCCCCTGTATTATTCAATAAAGCTTTATATTTGATAAACACTAACTAATGTTTAATGTGTAGAAGTTGTGCACTGAAATTTTTGAGTGGGGAAGTCAATACAATGGGTCTTCCCAGATTAGTCATGTTGATATATAGGTTTATATATAAAATTGTTGTTAAAAGTGTTTTAGAGATTCTAACTGTGTTAGAGGTAGTTGTGATTTTGTAAACTTTTATTCACAACTTTTTGTTGTTGTTGATGCTATTCTTAACACTTTTATTATTGGTTATAATGAGTATTCAAGAATGAGGTTAGTAATACCTGCCAAATATAATAAAAAAAATTAGTAATTCGTACTAGATGCGTAATAGTTTACCTATGTTACAATCTTATTTATGGTTGAATTGATGTTTGTAGATACAAGCTTGAAATTCAAGTGACTAATGGAAAAAAGGTTGTTAACTTCATGCTTTGGGACCAAGACTGCATCAATCTAATTGGTGTATCTGATGAAGGCGTGACCCACCATACCACCTCCTTAGAAGCTCCCTCAAGAAGGATCACTAGAAGCATGTTTAGAAGGGAGTCTTTTATTCCATCACCTTTATCTTTGTTTTGCATTACTTTAGTTTGAATTCCCTAAGTTGGTTTCTAGTTGACTTATTTTGGTTGACTTGTTGACTTTGACCTAAAGTTGACATTTGACCAAGATTATATTAACTTAAACCAACATGATAATCCTTGTTTGTCTTGTTTTGTAGGTAATTAAGAGAAAGTAGAGCATGGCTAGGTGGCACATGGTGATTGGAGCACATGGATGAAGTGGAAGAGAGAGGAAAGCATAAAGCATAAAGTAAAAGGC
>Ga0214544_1002226_pt1 | contig 40898 bp, 21 predicted proteins | sample CNSS3metaG_FD_160074 | JGI IMG/M metagenome (GOLD analysis project Ga0214544, IMG submission 160074) | Root nodule microbial communities from cowpea collected in UCLA plant growth center, Los Angeles, California, USA - CNSS3 | ecosystem: Host-associated > Plants > Roots > Nodule | place: USA...
TAGATGTGTTTTAAAATATTCTGTTCTGGTCTATTTGGTCTGTGCTGGGTGCTGAATAAAATTTGCAGGTTCAAATGTGGGAATAACACCAAATCAGAAACTGCATTAAAAAAAAAAACAACGTATTAGGCCTCGGTTCATACCAGAACCGAAGCAAAAAGCAAACTTTTGGCCTCGGGTGCAACCAAAATCGAGGCCAAAAAGGGTATCGAATTTAGAAAAAAAAAAGCCCATATGGCCTCGGGTGCACCCAAAACCGAGGCCAAAAGGGTATCGAATTTAAAAAAAAAAGGAAGCTCATATGGCCTCGGGTGGCACAGAAAACCGAGGCCAAAAGGGGGGCTCTATGGCCTCGGGTTCATCTGAACCGAGGCAGAAGGGCACTCTATGGCTTCGGTTTTTAACCGAGGCCAAAAGCTGTGCTCTTTTGGCCTCGCCCCAATATGCTTCGGTTCCCGAACCGGTGCAGAATATGATAAACAACCGCTGCCAAAGGCCCTTCCTGCACTGGTATATCAAAAATTAAAAAAAAGAAACTAAAATTTCAATATTTATACCATAATTATTTTTACTTTTGTTACTTTTATTATAATTCATACAATTTTATTTCCAAATATATATTAAAAAAATAATACTACACAAATTAACAAATAAACTTTAAAATAAATTTACTTTCATATTTCCAAATAATACCTAATATAATTTAATAGATAATACTAAATCTATTATTAAAATATTTTTTTCATATCTAATTTTTCCACTTTTAAAAAAATGAAAAAAAAAAGTTCAGAATTTAGTCCCCAGAAATCAAATTCAACCTGGGAAAGAAAAAAAAAAACAATCAGCCAAGATCAGAATTCAATCCCATAAAAATCAAATTCCACTTGAGAAAGAAAAAAAAAATCAACCAAGATCAGAATTCAGGTCTTTGGAAACCTAATTCTAACCTGTTTTACAAAACATGCTTTCTGTGTAAATATTATATGGTTATTATACACATGGTAATTAAAAAAGGGAATTGTGCTATCTGTGAAAAAAAATCCCTCCACTACACTTCTCCACCTTTGAAAGATTTTCTGCTTATCAATTTCTCTGTAGTTATTGGGGAAGTTGGAGAAGAGGAAAAGTGTTATGATGTTCCTTGTCTACGAACCTCATAGCCACCGACAGTGGCCATATGCACTATTTATTTATTTATTATTAATTTTTTTACATAGATGCTTGGTTTAGCCCCTATCGAACTTGTTACTTACTTTTAACCACACGTATTTACTTGGTTACTATGCATATGACACTTGGTGTCCACACATCAAGCTCTAGAAAGAAAAAAAACATATTTTTGATAACTATATGGTGATGCTCCCCGATGACATTTTATCATCTATATAACGATCAAGAGACCGTCTTCGTCACTTGTTATCTAATACGTTCTTAATAAAAATATAAAAAATTGATTATAATTTTTATTTTATATTATCTTTACAACTTTATTAACATGTGATAATAACAACTGTCTTAAAAAATTTAAGTTATACTAGCGAAAACACAGGCGCTGCCACGCATGTGTATTCGCTTTTTTTTTTTATGTATCTATATGTATAATATTATGAATAATCGATGACAATTTATGATGGATATATGTAGATTGGTTGAAAAAAAAAAGCAGTAAATTACTAATTTATAAGATTGTGTATCAATTAATATTTAATACATTTGATCAAGATTTGGGGTTAATGAGCTATATGTGATAAAGTCAATGGTAGTTGTCCATAAATATACCTGAAACTGACGTTTAGAAAGGGAATTTGTAACTTATTTCTATTATATTATTTTCTATTATACATAGATTGCTTGTTGTTAAGAATAATCGATGACAATTTAACTATTGATGAATAAAGTTGACTAACAATGTTCAATGTCAGTAATGTGCGTATTACTTGGTCATGCTTTATTGTCATTACGTCCTGGAAACCTTTGTGGGACAAAACCATAACCTAATATTTAAAAACTAAGATAAATTATATTTGAATCAAATATATACTGTACAGGAAAGGACTAAAAAGAATGTAAGCATACTCGGAAGGATTTTCTCGGCTAATGACATAGAGTAGTGATGAGGTGGGTTTAAACCTAAACAAAGAAGTTGTATTCTACTTTTTTGTATAGAGTTATATATAAGTTTTTGGTTTAAGCACAAGTAAATATAATTATTTATGAAGTATTTTTAAGATTGTTAGAATACATTATTGTTTATGTACGTTTTTTTATTGTTGTACATAATACAAAGGATATAGTGTACTGACCACAATCTATGTTACTGATAGGTGAAGTACTTGACAATGCTTTATATACATTATATTCTTCAAACCTTTGTGGTGCATGAGTAGAACCTGTTATGTGAAAGCATGGAGCATAATAAATAAAAATATGTAAATATTTCATAAAATGGTAAGTAAATAACATGGATTAAGTATTGATGAATAAAATTGACTGACCATGTTGAGTGTCAGTAATGTGTGTATTACTTGGTCCTGTTTTATTATCATTACGTTCTGCAAATCTTTGTGGGACCAAACCATAATCTAATATTTAAAAAATAAGTTAAATTTTATTTAAATCAAATATATAGTTTACAGGAAATAACAAAAAAGAATGTGAGGATACTCGAAAGGACATTCTCGATTAATGACATACAGTAATGATGAGGAAAAATGTGGTGTTACCTGCATAGTTACTGATCGAGCCCTTTGTCGAATAGATGTCATTCTCAATTGGGGAGCTCTGTTTGACATTTGGACAATGTTGGTTGTGTTTTCAGGATTATTTTTCCTTCTTTTAGATTGTTCAATAAGTCTTTTGTTGAGGGATCATTCTACATCTTCTATTTGCGGTATTTATTCTCCATCTTTGTCTTTGTTGTTCTGATGTTGATTTGTTAGAAGGAATATTTTCCATTTAGGTATGTTGTCTATTTAAACCAAAAACAATAAATAATAAATCCAAAATTAATATAAATTTAAAAATGTATTACTTGGAAGAAAGTAATGAATGAAAAGAAGGACAATGAAAGTAGTACATAATATGTACAACAAATAAAACTAAAAGAAGATAATAATATAGGAAGAAGTACCTAAATGTGTGAGTAGAAAGAGTACAAAATTTGATTTGATGTAACAATGAAGAATAACAAATACAGATGATGACAGGCTAGTTAGCAAGTGACTGAAGAAAAAAAAAAGATTTGTAATTAAAAAATAATAATTTGTCAATTTTAAAATAATATAGCATGTTAAAAAATTGCTAAGTTCTAAAGAAACATTGAATAAAAAATTGCTAAGCTCTAAAAACAACATTGAAATGTAATTGCTGGAACATATTTTATGGCAGTCTTTGTGGCTTTGTGGCTAGTTGCTTCCTAAGAGTCCTCCGGTGGATTTGCTTGCAGTTTGCTTTGTTCGTGCCATTGGTGAAATAAATATGTCGTAAACCAATATGCGAAAGATATTTAGAAACCATTACGCGAAAGATTACAAATTTGAACTTTGCGTATATATATAGATATTGAAGATTAAAATAATCAAATCGCAGAGACAGAAGAACACACTCTTTCTCTTTGAATTCTATTGCTTTTCGCGTACTGTGACTTTCCTTGCTACCGTCTACTGCGTCCAAACTGTGTGAACATTGTGCAAATTGCACATTAATCTTCAATATCCTAACAATAAGCAAACCCTAACAATAAAAAAACTCTCATCTCACAACAAAATTCTCCACCTCCTTAAACGAAATCTATCATAAAACAATGTAAAGAAGATGTGCACACAAAATTAATGGTGAGATTATAAAAGATTTAAATTTCATTTTTCATCGTTGACACGAAAAAAAAATTGAAACATAAGAAACAATACAAAAATATGAAAAGCGACTAATCATAGATTGGATAATTGGACATTATTCAATAGTAAGCATACACACCGGATAATCATAAATAAAAAGGAACAATAAAAAATACATTTTTGTTTAATCCAATAAAGATAAATAGCATCAACAAGCAAGGCATGACAACTTCACGAAAGGAATAATAATAAAATGATGTTGTTGCAGAGAAAAAACAAACGGTAAAATAACGGTTATATGTTAAATTATTTTTAAAATAATAAATAATTTATTATATTAAAAAGGATAGAATAGGAATTAAAAAATGTGGACACAAATGAGGAAATCCCCTTTATTATTGTTATAGATGAATTCAGTTAAACAATATAAAGATTTTGGTACGCAATATATTAAATTCTTTTAATAGAAACTCAATTATATAAGATATTTAAAATTTGATTAGCCTAATTTTTACCTTTTAAAAGTAATTAAATCCCTTTTAAAAATTTTTTATATATTTTTTAAAACTTGTATATGTTTTTTTATTCAAATTAATCCTTTTATCTAAACTAGTTAATTTAATGAGTATTTAATAAAATTTAATTTTTACTTATCTTTATAAATTATTTTTTAGTTATCAATTTAAAAAATTTTATATTAATTCTTTTATATAAATTTTATTAATATATGAAATATTGTACTATAATAAAACTTTTAAATAATAATTAATTTCAATAATAAAAAATTGTTAGTTCCAATAAAAAAATTGTTATTTATTATAATAACTATTTTCGATATAATTTGTGAAATAAAAAATTATTAATTACTATATATTATGAATAAAAAATAATAATTGACACTTAAATTGATTATTAATTAATTAAATACTAATTTAAAAATTAATTGTTTTGATAATCAATAATTAATATTTAGTAACTAATTTATAAATTAATCATTTTGATAGAATTAACTTTTAGAGACAGACTAATTATAATTAAAATTAATTGTTAGTGGAGAATTTATTGGTTACTTCAATTTATATACTTAAATTTTTAATAAATAAATAATTAAAGTAACATGTAACTCAAAAAAAATAAAATAAAAGAAAACTTAATAAATAAATAATTAAAGGAACTTGTAACTCATAAATTAAAACTTTTAAAGTAAATTAATTGTAGCATTAAATGATTAAATAAAGTTTAAATTAAATTGAATGAATAGTGTGACCGGTTTCTCCTCCTGTAAAAGTGCATCTCTTCCGCCCAGTTTCAGAAGAAAATAATTGTCGCTTTCTTATACTCTGAATTCCTAGAAATAAGATCATTCTAACCTTTGCTTTTCTCTGTAACAATGGCGGAAAAAGCGGAATCATCGAAGACGGCAGCGGTGAAGCCCGCTGAGGAATTGAAAACTCAGGAAAGGGCGAAAGGAGAAACGAGTGAGGTTCCCATTGAAGAAGTGAAGAAGCTTACAATCAAAGAAGAAGAAGAAGAAGAACCGACGATTAAGCTGAAAACTTCGGACGGCATCATCTTCGAGGTGGAAGCTTCGGTCGTGAAGCTGATGGAAACGGTGCAGGCTGTGATCGACGACGTAGGAGTGGCCCCCGACGCCGCCATTCCTCTGCAGAACCTAACATGCTCTGAACTGGGGAGGATCCTGGAGTTCCGAGCGAAGCGAAGCCGTGTTGGCAGTGACCCGCAGACATTGAGAAAATTCGACGCGAAGTTCATGTCGATGCTGACCCCTGACCAGATGAAGGAACTGTTACTCACTGCTAACTATCTCAACATGAGTGATTTAATGGATGTGATCTCCAGGGCAATTGCAGACTTCCTCAAGGACAAGACCGCTGAGTTTGCGCGGGATTTCTTCGGCATCGTCAGCGATTACACGCCGGAGGAGGAGGCGGCGTATCGTGAAGCCCACGCATGGGCATTCCAAAACTTGGACAAAGAGTCAGGTAAATTACACTTTCCCTTCTCAAAATTACTTACCTTAAATTTAAATTCAAGTTTGTGTTCTTTCTACAATGCACCGTCCAAGTAAAATGTTGAGTTGGTCGTAATGTCTTAATTTGTCAAAAGAGATCATGCATGTCATATTCTTCCCCTGTAACGTGATTGTAGTTTACTGTATCTTGATTTAATAGTGTATGTAGTGTTCCTCATTCCTTCACACTCATTCATCATCTTCTTCCCTGTTTAGGGTTTTTCCTGAACATGGCTACCTGAGTTCTTTCCCATTCAGCCTGATCTCTCCTCCACTCTAAACCACCTAAGCATCTATTATTATCGTCTTAAGATTAGAAATTGCATATAATCTCAAGAATCCTATCCACTTATATTTCCAAAATTTTATTCTTGCGTCAGATTCTAATTCGCAAAACCATTTCGTCATACCATATTGGGCTCACCATCCCCACATACCCCTCTCCACCTCAATGAATAATATATAATGGTAAGGTAATTGGATAGTGTTTCTAATATTTACTAAGCATTCAATAGAGTTTATTAATTGTGGTTTAAATAGTGATTATATTTAATGAATGTAATTGAAGGACCATGTCTAAATGTCTATAAATTGACCTTGTACTATTTATTGTAAAATTATAGCAAGTCTTATATAGAGTATTTATCCGAAAGACTTGTTTGTCAACAAATTGGTATCAGAGCTAGAGAGACTGAGTGTCTGAGCGTGTTAGAGAAAGTGTTTGAGAGTTAGAGAGTTATATCAAGATGACTAACTTAGCTAACAACATGCCCCTGTTGAAGTTATCGAAAGACATCAGTTATGATAAATGGAGTCTGTAGATGAAGGCTCTTCTTGGTTCCCAAGAAGTATGGGATGTGGTCGAAAATGGGCACCAAGAACTAGAGGATATCGAAGAACAGACGATTGCCCAACTTGCTACATTAGAGCAACTCGGGTAAAGGACAAAACGACTTTGTACGTGTTGTATCGAGCTACTAATGAGTTCAACTTTGAGAAGATAGCAAATGCTAAATATTCAAAAGAAGCATGAAATATACTAGAGAAGATATACAAATGGGATAATCGTGTGAAGCAAGTCAGACTTCAAACTTTCAGATGTGAGCTTGAAAGCATGAGGGTGAAAGAGGCCGAATGAGTTGTTGAGTACATCTCTCGTGTGGTGAATAAGCTCGGAAGAAATGAAGAGACGTTATCCATTTGCCAAGTAGTGGAGAAAATCTTAAGATCGTTAACTGACAACTTTGAGAATATTGTATGCGCAAGGACTTGTCAATGCTCTTGGTGGAAGAGCTTGCCCTGTCACTTGAAGCGCATGAGCAACGGAGAAGGAAGAAGGATGAGGAGTTTCTCGATCAAGCACTTCAAGCTAAGACAATCATAAAGGAAAAGAAGGTATCTTATACTCAGAACATTCGAGGCCAATGAGATCCTGATGGTAGAAGTCGTGGATAGGAAGAGGAAAAAGAGCAGTCCAACCAACAAAATTGGTGCGAAAGAGGTCCAGGTTCGTGGAGAGGAGGCTAGTCAAGCAACTCAGGAGTTAAGTGCTTCAAGTGTGGCAAGTATGGCCATTTTGCAAAGGAATGCAAATCAGTTAAATGTTATAGTTGTGGGAAGGTCGGGCATTTCGCAAAAGATTGTCGGTCTGAAAATGAAAGAGAAGACGCAACCAATCTTGCCAAAAAAGTTGAAGAAGAAGTAGTGTTGTTGATGATAGGATGTAGTTTAGGAGTCGACCACAAGCAATTGGAGAATTCGGCAAGAAGGCCGAGCATTATAAGTCAGTCGAGTAGCATGGAGAGGTCGTCAAGATGTGTAGGTAGCTTAGAAAGCTTGGCAGAGAGTGTGGTGGAGCATGAGGCTAGCTCAGTTAGCTCGGTGGGAAGTTCAAATAGCTTGATTAAGTTGATGGAGCAAATGGAGTGCCTAGATTGTTTGGGGGGGAGTAAGTGAACATCTCAGAAAGCTTAGTAGGGAGCCTAGAAAGCTCAGTAGAGCGTCTATATAGCTCGAATAGCTCAGCGTGGAGTGTGGATAGCTCGAATCTTGAAGAAGACGAGTTTGTCCTTCAAAGGTTAGTGCTTGCAAAAGGCATTTTGCAACAAAAAATTGAAAAAGAAGATAGAGGTAATGCAAAATTACAAGTAAGCTTAGAGAATAAAATTGGTTTTGCATAAGCGGCGTCTGAAACATGAACAAGAAGTGTTAAGTTTGCAAGAGCAGTTGCTTGCCGAGAAGGATTTTAGAGTTGCACTGGAGGTGCAAGATGAGAAGTTACGACTTGAAATGGATGATGAGTTTGGTGTGAAGAAGGCATGGGAATTGTTAGATATCTTGAAAAAAGCTTGACCTATTAGGAGGAACCCATTTACTGTCAAGTCGGCCATGGAGACAATATAGAACCTAACAAAGGACAAGTCAGATAAGGTTAGGAAGAAGTCAACCAAAGCAAAGAGCAATTCGGTGAAAGAGAAAAGCAAGTCAACTATGAAGTCAGTGAAAAACCCAACTATTAATGAAAAGGACAAGCACAGTGTGGGTTGCACATGGCGAAGTCGAGATGAAGAGAAAAAGGATGAAAGATAGAAGAAACATTTAAGTTTATAGGGGGATTTTATTGGGTAAACTTAAATGTAGGTAGTTGAAAATGGTTATATTAATTGTCTAAGAGATTGCAAAAGGTTAAGAGTGTTTCTAGTATTGATTAAGCATGCAATATAGTTCATTAATTGTGGTTTAGATAGTGATTTTATTTAATGGATGTAGTTGAAGGGCCATGTCTAAAGGCCTATAAATTGACCTTGTACTCCTCATTGTAAAATTACAACAAATCTTAATATATAGAATGTTTATATGAAAGACTTGTTTGTCAATCGTAAGGATGACAATGCAGGTAGATCATGTGGTCGACTTGCAAATTTTACAAAAATAAATACAAGACAAATCACTAAATTGAATGTTTCGATTCATTAACGTTTTTAGGTCCATCTGTATAATCCACAATCTCTATACGTAAACAATAGAGTGGGATGGATGACCCATACAACCCACGTAATGTGGATTTGTTTCAAAAATGTGTCTATATAACTTATATTGTCTCCACTAATGAGTATTGTGTCTACTAAATTAAGTTTATTTTTTGATGAAAGGTCTTTCGTCATTTCTTTCTAATAACTTTAGATAAAATTTAGTTCCGTATATATATTTTCATATAGTATATACCTATTTCACATATATGTTCCATATAGTATATCCTTCCACAATCATAGTCTTTTCCTTCCCAGCCTCCCTTTTCACTGGGTTATAGTAGAAAATATTAAATAACTTCAAAATATCTCTGACCCCTAACCCATCCTAACTTTTTGGTTGCACATGTTTTTCCATTGATCAATTTTATCTTTCTACCATTTCCCATTTCCAGAGAAATTCTTTTTTGTATTTTTTTTTCTTTTTTACATGAGACGACAATTTGAAGAAGATAGGTAAATCAGGAGCAAAATTGTGATTACAAATCTTATTATAATATATTAATATTCCCAATAGGAATGAATACTCTATTTTCCATCTAGCCTTCTTGATCTTTATTATCACATTTTGCCAAAAGTTATACTTTCTTGGATTTTCCCCTCCCAAAATCCCAAATAAAGTGTTGTTAACATTTTTTTTAATCAAGAGAAAACGTATCCATATTTCATTTAAACAATAATATTATTTCAGATATTATTTTAATTAAGATAATTTATAATAAAATTTTCTAAAACATTGTAATCCTCGGAATGTTTATCACATTATATTATCACCCTCCTAATGTCACAGTATATTATTACTCGGATATATTTTGACTTACATGTGATATTTGTTACCTTGTTGCATAATATTACAAGTTTTGTCTTTTTATTAACTTATCATGTGTTATGAACATTTTAGCTAATACATTTGCAATTACGGACTATTGTAATAATCACACTATTTACATTATAATAAGGTCTAATACATTTACAATAAGGAAAAATATATTTGGTTACAATTTAAGTGATCACTATTCTTATACAATAGTATGATAATTATTATCATGTTATATATTATTATGAACTTTGACATCTTGACTTACATCTCATCCATCTACCATTTGTCATTACATAAAATTTTACTAAAATAAAAAATAAAAGAATAAAAAACACGAGGGACCACTCTAAACTCATAATAAAATAACACTTCACAAAATATAAGCAAAGTTATACTTATTTTGAAAAAAATATAAAGAAATATATTTATAAAACATTAATCAACTTATTATTTTAAAATATATATATATATATATATATATATATATATATATATATATATATATATATATATAACACCCCATTTAAATATTAACATAATCAAATGTAATATTACACAAGATAACATAAAGGGCCAATTTCATAGTCCAAGATGCTCATGTCAACCAATCATGTTATGACTTGCACACAAAACACTAGGGCTCAGAAACGACTCATCTAGATATATATAATTAGTCGGATTCAGCGGATGCTTACACTTGTGGTGGATTACCCTGCTCTACTGAGCTGCTCTCCCCCGAGCTAAGTGTTACAATGTCTCAACCCCCACACACAAGGTTAGCCCTTAATGGGTTTCAAGCCTCCTGCTACTCTCACCACAAGAGTCAGTCCGTTCTATGTGAGACTAACTGACTCCTTAGAGTGTCGGGATGCAACCTTACCTTGAATCCTTACAAAATTATATAGATGTGGCACTACCATGAACTGCCACTAACAGGGGTCATGAAATTACTTCTCGACCAACTAAGGCACCACCATGAGATCTCACCTAGAGGCTCATGGAATTATGTCCTAACCAATGAGGCACCACCATGAAACTATCATAGAATTACGTCCTAACCCAACCAACACCATGATTCCAACCATCAATGTAACATTACTGCTCATACCAAATTCATGACCACATATATAACCAACCATTCATTTATATTCTATATCAAGATTATGCCAAACTCATCATTCACCACCCATAAACCATCTTTACTCATGCATATTCACTCATCTCATGCTTTAACATAGCAATCCAACTTAACGTCACATTATGCAAATGATTTTGGGATTTTAGAAATAAAACTGCAACTTATGTGAAGCTCAGAAAATTTTTGTATTTATATTCAAATTAAATATGATTGAATCAAGAACTAAATGAAACAAGAACCAACTTAATTGAATAACTATAAAGAAAGTTGTACACTAAATAAGCAACAAAGGTCAATGTTGTCAACAACCAAACTACAGTAATCTTGCGATAAAAACTGCTCTCACTACTGTGCTCTGATTCAAGATCGAACCGGTCAAAGTCAAAAAATGTGTTAAGGAATAGCTGTTAAAATATCAGCTCGATCCAACGGTTAACAAAGTAGTAACTTTCATTTTACGAAAAGTGTGCAGTGTTGTCAACAACAAACTACAGTGACCTTGTGATAAAAAATTCTCTCAGTATAGAGCTCCGATTAAGGAGCCGACCGGTCAAAGTCAAGATTTTGTGTTAAGGATCAGCGGTTAGGAATCTTCATTTTACGAAGAGTGTGCAATGTAGAAAAAGAGTAGCGCCACATCAATCAAACATACTCGCACACCATACATTTTTATTTGACCAACAACCTCATTCAAGCATCACAGCCATACAAACAGACCAAAAATCAGTAAAATAACTTTAAATATATAAACCCTAGCTTCCCTTACTTGGAAAAAGCTAGCAGAATATTCCGACACCCAAGCAAGTGAGTACTACCGACCACGGAGCAGATTCACGATTTGTAAAACAGTGGAATAGATTTAAAATGGGTTACCATGGTGAACCATAGTTAGAATCATGATGACAGAGCTGGGAATGAAAAAGGTACAGTGGAAAATCAACTTACATGGATTGTAGAATGTGGTTGAGTTAACGCAAAGAAGGGTAAGACCCAAACCCTAGCAAAACTTCTATGGAGAGAAAAGGGAAGAGCGAGAGCACTGATTTTGGCAAGTGAGTGCAAAATGAGGGATCTTGGCTGCTTTAGGGGCCTTCTCACCCTATGGGCCAACCTTTAGACCCAACTGATTAGGGGCAACCCTTAAAAATAAGAGCAAAAAATAATTGAGCCTTACATTCTCCCCAACAAAAAAATTTCCGTCCTCGAAAATTTACTGATGGAATAAGAAGAAAACTATGTTTTCCTCATTTTTTCCAACAACCGCCACTTAGACAGGACTGATAAAATGACTCCAACACCTATATATAGTCACTGGAAACTTTGCCTTTATGCTAAGCGATATGTGTTCAGTTGTGTAGATTGGCTTAATCACTACACTCGAAGTAACTTCCAACTTGCAATCTTAAAATTGGAATGCTCCTTCATACCTGCCTAACTAACTTATATCTGATATACTGACTCACCTACCATATGCTCTCCACTACCTCTTGTAGGTTTTTATCAAAGTCTCAAATGATCTTAAGTCTCCAACTAAAGCATGTTCGTTATCACTTCACATCACCTTGTTCACTCCTTTATGCATCATTCCACTGACTTGATCACTCTTGAGTGCTGGCCTACTGCCACACCATCAACACTTTTGACCACTTTTATGTATAACGAGACTCTTACATCTTGCTTCCTTTGTTGGCTTCAACCAAGGCAACAAAGTTCACTACCGAGTTGTTCCATTTCCCATTTAAACCTTCAACTGCTTCTTTCACCATATCGTCTTGGCATCCCATCTTCATCTTTAATCCCCTAACTTATAGGCAACATTCCTCAAAACCTCAGAACCATAACTTCCATTGACTTCAAATTTCTAGTCTCGTTCGTACCACGCAGCTCCACGATACACCTCAAACTAAGATTTTTTGATTTGCCTTTTCTCAACCTTGTTAAGAGACTCACTAGTGCTAGTCAGATGACTAGACTAATGAAATCTCCTCACACATTCTCTTCCCAAACCTAACACTTATGTTTCTCAACCAACTCTCACTCTTACCTCATCAAATCAAGGATCTTAAATTCCCTTCTCTGGATAAACATCTACTCTCACTTTCTCACTTCCAAGTTGGCACCCTAACTTGAAATCATAACTCAAACCATCTCTTACTTCTCTTGTACAACTTTTTTTGAACAACTCCATAATTCTAACTCTAACTGGTCACTGAATATCCTTAACTGATACTCATAGAACGACATATTTGTTGTTTATAAAGAACTGATTGTCGTAGTAACCACTAGGTCATAAGTAAGATAGTTCTTTTCACGCACCTTTACCTTTCATAAGTATCACTTGCCATCATCCCGCTACGCTACTCTGATCACCACACAAGGTCACTTATTTGTTTACTCAAAATGATGCTCCTTTCATGTCTGCCGTGACAAGGAAACAATCATCGCTGAGAAATATTTCTCCAAAACTTCTATGGAACTTGCAAAACCGTTTGGACTCCCCTTTTTGTAGTCTTAACATCTTATTTTCTCAACATTGTATCCACCCTTTTTAAACCATATGTCCTATTAGTCACTCCAACCTTTGTCAATACTCATCTTAAACATTCTAAAGACTCTCTTCACACTTGGAAAACTCGCTGCTAAACCTTGATGATACAGCTAACTTGTTTCAAATTCCTTACCGTCATCATGTTTCCACCCTTTAAAATCATAGACCCAAAAATTCTATCCTCCCTTATCCAACGTTTACCTTTGAACATTATATCCTCCCACTACCTCTCCTTTAAGATTCACCAAACTTGCAGTCATCCTTGTGGTTATACTTAGTATAAGCCATTACTTCTCCAACATCTCCCCCACTTCCGTATTTACTTCAAATTCTCGGTAGGAACCATCCAATTAGGAACTATTGGCACAAGTCCTCCTTGAGACACCAATGCAAAAGTGAACTCCACCACACCAAAGGTTAAAATTCTAGTACTTGCTTCAGAACACGTCTACAAACTCTTCGACTACTGATATCCTTTGCGTCTATTATTCACTTTCCTTTGTTAGGTGACTCTAATTCACGTGACACTCTACCCCCACTATTTAGCTTGATCCGTACTTCATACGCAATCATTGACTTATCCCTTTTTAATCAAGGTACACCACCTCGTTGGTTGTCCCAACTCATCAGAATACGATTGAGAAAACAACCAATTCACCCTTGAGACTATGTCCCAAACTTGCAAAGGAAACAATTCAAATCGGGTTTGAATTTAAATACTTTGTTCACCACGAAGTCACCACACACCCGAGTGAATCTTCACTTGGTCGCTACTATAGCAAAAACCACAATCTCAAACTCAACTCCTTCTTGCAGACAACCATGACTCCTTTACCATACTGGCGACATCAAAGAGTGCACGACCCTAAAGGAAGCCAAAACCCATAATTCAATCACCACCTTTGTAACATATATCTTTTAAATTAGATCACCTGTGCTGACCACTTTAGTACCAATCATCGCAAATACTCTCATAGCTACTCAAAACTTTTGTTTTCCTTTCCTCTTTCCATGTGTTGTGACATTACTAATTGTCCTTCCCTATAAGAACGAACTTAACTATGTGCTTCTCCTTCTGATACTTGAAATCTTCCATCTCATATCCAATGTTAAACCTTCCTCTTTTATGGGCCATTTTACTTAGAACATCCCTTATACTCTTAACTTGGGTAACTACTATTGCTGAGAAGACCCAACTACTGAATTGATGTGGTATGTAATTCTAAATATACTTCCTTCTCCTATAACATCATCATACTTGGCTGATCTTCAAAGCTCTACCTCCCATAAGCTTCCAACTACACATCTGCTTTCCTATACACTTCATGGCCTCCACCCTTAACCTCAAACCTTCCACACTGTTCCACTTCAAACCTCAGACATTGTCACGACGTAAAGCCATGTTGATTCCTCAAACCTTGCTTCACGAGCACACACCGATATCTTTTTATACTAATCTCTGAACTCAACTCTTCATTTAAAACTTGTGGTATACGATCTTAGAACTCGATCTTGTTGCTCCCTCGGCCCAAAGCGTTGCTTCTTAACTTCCAACATCATTTCTCAACCTTATAAACCAAGACTCAACTTTCATCATCCATTGATATACAACCCTCTATATCTTCACATCTTGGAGACTAGAGATTGTCTCATAGGCCCTACCAGTCCTTGTAAGGGTGAGTAGGTCAAGTTGAGCTTGAATCTGAATTCCCTCATCGGTACAAACACAAAACATAAAACACTTAGGCATAACAGGACAGCCTAGAACATACAAGGCAAAACTCCATCATCTACAGACAACTAAACCTTTTGTCTGTCTCCCTTCCTTCCCTAAACCATTAGAATTAAGAAAGGAAAAACAACCTTTGATCTAGTCATGAATGTTCACCCTCATCACTTTATCAAGACGTTTTTTGTTCTTAAAACTTTTGGTTTCACTAACAAACTCGACTAGACTTGACAACTTACGCCTGCGAGGCATGACAAACCCACAACCTCAAGTCATCCTAAGGACGAACTGCTCTGATACCATAAATGTAACACCCCATTTAAATATTAACATGATCAAATGGAATATTACACAGGATAACATAGAGGGCCAATTTGCGAAGTATTAAGTCACTCCTTACAAATATCCAAGGTACTTAAAAATGAAATACTAGGACACACCACGATGCATATAACTAGACAAAGAAAATAGTTCGACAGTGTTTAAAATAAATACTTAGAGAGCAGATAATACATGGGCCATAGCCCTAAAGTAAACTCTGAAAAGCGAGATATGTCCCAACACGGACTAAGCAGCAGAACCTCCATCACCCTAATGACCATGGGGAGTTCTCGCATCTGCTCACATCAATAAATTGATGATCATCACAAAAAGAGAAAACCACACACATAACAATCAAACAAACAAAGGGTAAGCTAGAGCAGAAAATGATTTAAGATACAATTACATATAATTTCATAGTCCAAGATGCTCAGGTCAACCAATCATGATATGATTTGCACACAACACACTAGGGCTCAGACATGACTCATCCGAATATATATAATTAGTCGGATTCAGCAGATGCTTACACTTGTGGTGGATTACCCTACTCTACTGAGCTACTCTCCCCCGAGCTAAGTGTTACAATGTCTCAACCCCCACACACAAGGTTAGCCCTTAATGGGTTTCAGGCCTCCTGCTACTCTCACCATAAGAGTTAGTCCGCTCTGTGTGAGAATAACTGACTCCTTAGAGTGTCAGGATGCAACCTTACCTTGAATCCTTACTAAATTATATAGATGGGGCACCACCATGAACTCCCACTAACAGGGGTCATGAAATTACGTCTTGACCAACTGAGGCACCACCATGAGGTCTCACCTAGAGGCTCATGAAATTACGTCCTAACCAATGAGGCACCACCACGAAACTATCATGGAATTATGTCCTAACCCAACCAAAACCATGATTCCAACCATCAATGAAACATTATTGCTCATACCAAATTCATGACAACATATATAACCAACTATTCATGTATATTCCATACCAAGATCATGCCAAACTCATCATTCACCACCATAAACCATATTTACTCATGCATATTCACTCATCACATTATTCACTCATCTTGCGATAAAAACTGCTCTCACTACAGAACTTTGATTCAAGATCGGACCAGTAAAAGTCATAAACTATGTGTTAAGGGTCATCTGTTAAAATATCAGCTCGATCCAACGGTTAACGAAGTAGTAACTTTCATTTTACAAAAAGTGTGCAGTGTTGTCAACAACCAAACTACAGTGACCTTGTGATAATAACTGCTCTCACTACATATCTCCGATTAAAGATCCCACCGGTCAAAGTCAATAATTTTGTGTTAAGGATCAGCGGTTAAAATTGCAGCTCGATCCAACGGTTAACGCAGTAGGAATCTTCATTTTACGAAAATTGTGCAATGCAGAAAAAGAGTAGCGTCACATCAATCAAACATACTCGCACATCATACATTTTTATTCGACCAACAGCCTCATTCAAGCATCAGAACCATACAAACAGACCAAAAATCGGTAAAATAACTTTAAATTCATAAATCCTAGCTTTCCTTACCTGAAAAATGCTAGCAGAATATCCCGACACCCAAGCAAGTGAGTACTACCGACCACGGAGCTGATTCATGATCTGTAAAACAGTGAAATAGATTCAAAATGGGTTACCATGGTGAACCCTAGTTAGAATCATGATGACAAAGCTGGGAATGAAGAAGGTACGATGGAGAATCAACTTACATGGATTGAAGAATGGGGTTGAGTTAACACAAGGAAGGGTAAGACCCAAACCTTAGCAAAGCTTCTGTGGAAAGAAAAGAGAAAAGCGAGAGCACTGATTTTGACAAGTGAGTACAGAATGAGGGACCTTAACTGCTTTAGGGGCCTTGTCACCCTATGGGTCAGCCTTTAGACCTAACTGATTAGGGATAACCCTTAAAAATAAGAGCAGAAAATAATTGAGACTTACAATATATATATATATATATATATATATATATATATATATATATATATATACATATATATGAATAAAATTAAAATTAGCTTACTTATCAGCATAATGATTTTTTTCATGAAAAACATGATAAACTTTGAATTGCATATGTTTTCAAAAATACAAGTATCAATGTCATCTTCTCTAATTTATCAACACAATAATTTTTCTCATGAAAAACATGATAAATTTTGAACTACATATGATTCAAAAAATGCAAGTATCAATGCCATCTTTTTCTAAGATTGTAAAGAACCACACCTTAATCCAAAAAATCCTAACAATCAAAGTAGAATCACTTTTCAACTAAAGGCTTTGAAAGTCTTCCCTTTAAATATGCTCAAAAGCATAAATGACATTCATAAATTCAGTATAAATAGATGTTTACACGTAAAAAAAAGCTAAAAACTATCACATTTTCACTTTGACTTTGTCTAAAATACCAAAACATGCAGCTAAATCCCGAATGCACCGATTAGCACGTGAAGTTTGCCATATAACTTCATATGATAATTATTATCACAGATGGTGATAATTATCGTTATATAAAACGAATATATAATGTGTATATTTTAATTATGAGACTTGGTAACATATTATAGTGCACGTTTCATAGCTAATTATACAATTGTAACCATATATTTGTTTCTATTGATGCAGTGTAGCATGCGGGGAAAAGGTTTGTTAGGATATTCTTCATTAAAGTGGCTCAGGAATAAATCATGACAGTTGTTTTGACACAACACTACCCTTCAGCATATTATATTTCATATATAGGGAGTAATGATAATGAATGTTCTGAATGATTTTGCAACAATGTTTTATGGCCTAGAATTATTAGAATTTACCCTTCCGCATAATGCAAGCATATGCCTAGTATTTTATGGTTTGCAATTACAGATACAAAATTAAAGGGAGCCTAAAGTTATAATTAATTTATTGAAACAAATAAGTCAAAATATAAGGAACTTAGATTTAGAAAAAGAGAAAAGAAAATTAATATTGATTTGAAAATATAGGTAGTTGAATTTTTTTTATGTAAATAGAAAAATTAAAACTTATATTTCTAGAAATAAATTCAAGATAAATGATTAATAATTGATAGTATTTTAATAAAAAATTACATAATGATAAAATCGTATTATAAGTATAGATAAATTAAAGTTATGAATATGATAACCTTGTTAAAAAATTAAAGAATATATCTTTCTTTAACAATTCTTATTATAAAATAATTATCAATTTTTGTAAAACAATTTTTTAGTAATTTTATTACAAAAAGAAAAATGCTAAAATCAATCAAAGTCTAAGAGAAAACATTGATTTAATTTAGTTCAAATTTTATCTTAAATTAAAATCAAACTAAATCAATCTATAATTGATACATAACCTTTTAGTAAAATATATAGAATCAAACATGTTGGTGACCACTCTTATGTAACTCTGGTTGTTAGGTAATTACTCATAAAAGCTTCATAATTGCATCCACATTGTTCTGATTCTAAGTCTATATAGAGTGACATTGTTAGGGTCAATAACTAAATTTGAGATATTGTCTGCTTTGGAGTCTAGTACTTCATCGTTCTATCCTTAAAAATTTAGAGAGTGGAAGAAGGAAAGTGTATTTAAACTACTTTTGGCTTCGACGGGTAAGCGATGTGAGACTATTGAATGTATCGGAACAAGTCTCACAATCAAGGGCTTGGGGAGTTTTCATCCCCACAAACGACACCAATGTTCCAATCCCAAGTTCGTATAGTAACATCGTTAGGTTCAATCACCACATCTGAGGTATTGTTTGCTCTAAAGTTTAGGACTCCGTCACAATTTTGTCCTTTAAAAACGTCTTACAGAGTGGAAGGAAGGTGTATTTAAATTGTCCTTGGTCTCGACTCTTAAGAGATATGAGACTATTAGGTGTACCAGAAACAAACACAATTTTTTCCATTCTTCTAATGTAATTTTCAACATAAAATTTTGTATTCACTTTTTTGCTTATTTAATGAACACTTTTTACACATTACGATTATGTTGTTATGCCATGGTATTGCTTATCAATTGACAATGTAACATTCCAAAAATACAGAGAAATTCTATTTATGACGATGATATTTGAGCAAAACTTTGATCATATAAAAACATGGCTAATATTACACATTTTTTGTCATGCTATTCAACAAAATATAAATAAAAAACTGCACATTTTTATCATACTAATTTAGAAAATTTTGTTTATAAGACGGTTGTTTGGATAATTTACATAAAGATTATAGTTAAAGATTAAAGTATCAACGTCGTATATAACTTGACAATCAAATTAATTAAACATTCAAACTATTCAAAAATTATTGAGCAACATTCTAGCATTTAAAAAAATGAAATTGTGAACATATGTAATTTAGGAGTAGTAAATAATTATTACAACAAAATGTAAAAAAAAATGTTGGTGGGTTAAGTGGGCCAACCCATCTTCAACCCGGCTCGAACCTGTTTAACCCGTGGATTAAATGAGCTGGGTTGAGTTCAACCCACTTCTAAAAAAACTGAATTTTTCTCAACCCAACCCGTCTCGAACCCGTGGTGAGCTGGATTGGCTCACGAGTTGAAACTCATTTTGACATCTCTAATTGCAACCTTTACCAATCCCAAACCAAATATAGGAGGACATAGCTATGGATTTTATCATGGGGTTAGCACCATCCTTTGGCTTTACAGTAATATATGTGGTTATATATATATATATATATATATATTAAAAATATGCTCATTTTGTAGCATTAAAGGAAAGCTATTCCAGTGTGAAAGTTGCAGATGCTTTCATGAAAAATGTGGCTAAATTATATGGTTTTCCTCGAACCATAGTTTTTGACAAAGATAAAGTATTTATTAGTCAGCTTTGGAAGTAGTTTTTCAAGTTGAGTGGCACCACACTAGCTATGAGCATGACCTATCACCCGTAAACGTAAACAGATGGTCAATTGGAACCTGTAAACCGTTGTTTAGAGATTTATCTGCGTTGCTTTACATAAAATAATCCAAAAGCTTAGTCAAAGTTTTAAGCATGGGTTGAATTTTGGTACAATACATCGTATCATCTCAACACATGATTGACTCCTTTTCAAGTTGTGTATGGGAGAGAAGCACCTCAAGTGGATAAATATGTTTTCGACAACAAGGATCCTTTGGAACTTAAGGAGATGTTGCAACCAAGAGATTTGGTTCTGCCTCAATTGAAAAACAATTTAATGAAAGCTCAACAACAAATGAAGAAGAATGCTGATAGAAAGAGAATGGATATTGAGTTCAACAAAGGGGATATGGTGTTAGTCAAGCTTCAGCCTTATAGACAGAACTCAGTGGCATTAAGAAGAAACCAGAAGCTGAGAATGAGGTACTTTGGACCATTCCCAATCATAAAAAAGGTGGGCCCTATTGCTTATAAGTTGTTGCCGCCTTATCATGTAAAAACTCATCATGTATTTCACTATTCTTAGTTGAAGCCATGCTCTGGTGAACATATCAATCCATATATTCCTTTGACCATGATCACTAATGAAATTCGTCCAGTCCTACAACCTACAAAATAGTATTAAAGGAGGAAAAGAAGTGCAACATGTGTTAATTAAGTGGGAAGGTTTGGAAGAGATGCATGCTACTTGAGAAGATTGGCTATCAGTTAAAGAAGTGTATTAGGATATTAACCTTGAGGACAAGGTTATTTTTTAATGGGGGCACCAATGTTATATCAAATAATGAGACAAGGGCAAAATTGGAAAAAATGACGTCTAAAGAGTTTGTTGAGAAAGTGGGACAACAACCGTAAGGAGGGTAGAGGACCCGTAAGAGTGAGAGAATAACGAATTCACGTTTGCAAGATTTCGTGTGGAGCCTCAAGTAAATAGGGTCATAATGGCCAAAAAAAGGGTAGAGGGTTTTTGTTCTGCATTTCTTCTTTGTAATTTCTTATAGCAACTTCTTCTCTTTTATAAAAAAAATTCCACATTACGTAAATAATACAAAGAGAACTAATTCAATCATTTGATTATATTTTTTTTTGTTCTGTTGTTGTTCGACCCCATTACATCTTCCCTGATATCTTGCTGTTCCAAAATTTGAAAATGAAAGAAGAAAGGAAGAGAAAAGAAAGGGGGTACGAGTTTCACAAACAATGTCAAACAAATTATGATGGAGGTATAATTTGATCAAATATGGAATATTGTAAGAATTATTTTTGGCATTTAATAATTTAATTCTCATGTTTTACTCCAAATTAAAATTAAATGTTTTACTTTTAGTTTATATAAATAGTAATTTTTACACAAAAGATATTATAATTTTCTTTGATAGTAAATATTTTTTTATATTGTTAAAAAATATGATGTGCTTTATAGTTATCTTTTTAAATTATTCTCGCTCCTTGTTTTTTTTATCAGTAATAAATAATATATTATTAATTATAAGAAGTATTTAAAATATTCTAACCTTTTTTTACAAACCTAAAATTATACATTTATTAAAAAGATATATATGTAGTATTTATTACAAAAGTACAAATAACTTTGATAATAACATATAGTATATTTTTCTTGGATTTTGTCTTACTTTAATGTAATTTTTTAGCTGTAATATTTATTATTTTTCAAGACTAGAACAATGCGCCGAAATTTATTCTTTTTGGTTACACGAACTATATATTTTGATGTACAATCATTAAGTGCAAGTGAAAAACTTTCAAATACTTTGCATGAAACCCAAAAATTTGAAAGTCAGCTGTTTTTGGTGTATATATTAAGGGCTTTTGTTCTATGAATGATTCTACATTGAAAAACTCATCGTAAAAGATAATTCATATCGCTTTGCTCATTGATTTTTTTCACAATTATTCTATTTGCTGATTATGTAAGATTTGGGAAGTCCAAAGAGGATTACAAAATTAAGGATGAAATTGCTCTTGCTTTCTTTCTGTGTGGTTCTTGGATGTTATACAAAATGGATAAATATAATCTTTTGCAAACTCTTGTAAATCTTTATCTTTCTTTAATTTCATTGAACTATTTCTTATTTTATAATTCTTTAAGATTACATTATTGATATTTTGCAATTTTGATTGTTGATTTTCAATTAAAGCAGAAAATCTGTGAACAATCTAGTGTCCCATTCCTTTGAAACACTAGTTTTGAGTTAGCTAAAAATTTAAACGTCCTACCTATTAATTGAGTTCATTATACCGTAACTAATATCATTGGAAGTCTATAAATACGTAAACACGCTAATTGAAAGACTGCAAGCACATGCAACTTTATAGTATTTTTTTTGTGTTAAATATGTATTTGTCCTAAGTAAATATTAGAATTAGTTTTTTCTCAAAACTTTCATCGAATTTAGACATTTACTTTATAAATGTTTGAATTTAGTCATTTTAACCAAATTTTGTTAAGTTTATCAGACGTTTCAAATGTATTTCATGATAGCATTTGATATTTTTATATAATTTTATCCAGTTTTGTCTTAATGTTAGCTAAAAATATATCTGAAACGTTAAATAAACTTATTAAAATTTGGTTAAAATGACTAAATTAATGATTAAAATGATTAAATTCATACAATTCTAAAATGTGAAAGACTAAATTAGACCAAAATTTTAAATATGAACCAATTTCAATTTTTACTAAATAATTAAAGAACAAAAATATATTTAATCCTATTTTTTTTATTACCGTAACTAATATTATTGGAAGTCTACACATATAGACAATAATTGAAAGACTGCATAGTTTTTGTTAGTGAAAATTAAATATATAACCTTTCTTATTCTTTTTTCTAAATCCACCAAACTACTTTTATTTTTTCAAATTATTAGCAAAGAATTATCATATCTTCTGAACCTACCGAAATAATCTTATTTTTTCAAATTCTAATATAAATGATCGAATACACGACTCTCCTCTCTTTCCTGTAACCTCTATAACCTGATAAAGAAGTACCTGATAACCTGTAACAGCCACTTTTGTATTTATGTACTAATTAATGAAGCATTGTACAAAATGCGTCAATGACTCAAACTATTGTCTGTGGCTGGCCATGTGATTCACTAGTTTACTGAATGGATTCAACGTCATACAATTTAATTACATATCAAAACAGCCAAATGAATGCACTTTGTATTCACATGCAAAGTTTTCAACATAAATTACATTATTTTCACTGTTAATTAAACTATATTTTAAAGACATAATTATTTATTATGTATCAGCAATTCAAATTCTATAGGAAAATATAAACTATGCTTCTCTCTACGACTTGAATAGTATTTTGACTTGTATTTTACTTAAACTGCATCAATACAAACAACATACTCCGTATTCAGCAATAAATACAGCTATAAAGTACAGATACTTTTTTAAAACTAAAGAATATTTAAAATCTTGTTGCGAAAATATTACGCACTACTCAATATTTATTGATATATATGTACGTGTGAATGTATTAATATCGAAGTTATTTTTATAGCATGAATCCAAGTAAAACATTTGACTTTTGACACTACATGACTTCAGTAACTAATGTTGGTATTTTTGCTCTATTAACGCACGTTTCTATTTAAGTATAGTTTTTAAAATAATTGATATAAAATTAAAAAAAATTGTGGATAGCAATTTGTAGAAAAAAAAAAGGACTCTGTTCTCAAAAATAAAAATGTTATATAAAGAAACAGAAATGAAATGAAGAAAAATAACGAGTGGGAAATAACGTTGAATGTAACTGAAACAACACAAGACTTTTTTACGACATTGGAAAACGGAAAATATCTTTTTACTACACAGATTCCATATGAGTCTCTTTGGTTACACTTGAAGAAGGTACCTTTTTCTTTAAAAAAAAAAAAAAAAAAAACTTTAATATATTGAAGGTGCATATAACAGTGCATCAGGCTCTTACACTGGAATCCTTTCCTCATTTTCATTGTCCCCTGGTACATTAATAACCATTAACACGCATAACATCATGCACGTACCGCTTATAAAAGTTTCTTAATCAGTAATTACCTGATGAATGTTGAAGGTGAAGGGAATGAGCGGCATGGTCATGAATTCCGGCGTTGAATTCGATTCCAAGAGGCACGTTGACGGAGGCGGAAGCGTGCAATGTAGGTGGTGCAAAATGGCAATCGGAGGCAGAAGCAGTGGCATTAACGCAATCAACCTGTGGTGTTGATTGAAGGAACCTGATTTGTCGCTTCAAGAACTTGACATAGCGAATGGCTTCGTCAAGCATGGAAGCAGTGTCCATTTTGGTTCCACCAGGGACAAGTCGTTGAAGGATGCGGATTTTCTCACTGATCTTCTCTCTTCTGTGGCGTGCAGCGACACTCTGAGGGTCATCACTGATGCGGACGTTTCGCCGCTTTGGTTTTCTGACGGTGGCGGGGTCTATGTCGACCGGTTGCATCGCCGCCATCTGGTACATCATCTCCTTCATGGCTCCGAGCTCTTCCTCTTCATCTTCTTCAAACTGGATTCCCAAGACGTCGGTTAGGAAATTAGTTGAAGAGGAGGAAGAGGGTTGTGTGTGAAAAGGGTGGTGGTGGTGGTGGTGATTGGACCAAATTCCAACACCCATTGGAATTTGTTGATGATGATGATGATGATGATGATGATGATCGTGGAGGATGATGTTGTTTTGATCTGTGGTCATGGTCTCGTGATTGTAAGTGGTGTTAACGTTTGTGAATGTAGTGTTGAGGTTGGTATCCATGTGGGCATGCACAATGTGTTGTGTTGGTGTTTTTAAGGTTAAGAGGAGTAAAAGTCTAAAAGGGTTTAAAAAAGAATGAGAAAATGGGTAGAAAAGTACAGTAGTTATAAATAAGCTAACGATATCTCGCCGCATAAAAGGGTGCTAGCTGTTTGTAACAATCAAGCTTTGTAGTTAATGACTTAACTTGGTAGCTTCTTCTTTTCTCCTCCCGCACTCATAACATACAATAGTATTGCAAAAACAAGAGGATAGACGAGTAATAATAACAACAATAACAATTAATAATACACTTAATTACTTACTTGTTTCTTCCTTAATTTCGTTCAACAGTTACTTACTTTTCGTTTTGTTTTTTCCTTCAATTGAAAAAATATTAAGGATAAGTTAACGTGTGTCAATTTGTGATTTTTTTTATTTTTTTTTTGCAAAATTTATTGAGGTCAAAGTTATGTGGTGTGATACGTAACACGGTCAATGTCACATGACAACACTGTCATGTGACAAGACAGTGTTACATGTCAATGTTATGTGGTAAGATAGTGTCACGTGTCGACGTCAGTGTAAGTGTCACGGTCTTTTACTCAATTTAATCTCTATAAATTTCTCTTTGATTCAGTTTAGTCTTATTTTTATTTAAAATGGAACAATGTTGTCGCACTTTTAATTAGGATTAAATTTATCATTTGTATAAATGAGTTTTAATCTTACAAAACAAAGATTAGCAATATATTAGTTTTAAATACTTACTCTTTTTGTAAAAACATTTATTCTTAATTAGTTTTAATCTTATAAAAAAATATGGATTAATAATGTACAATAATGTAGTATGTTAAAAATTTATTTTTAATAAAAATATGAGTATAATATTTATACAAATAATAATTTTTTTCTCGATTTAAAGAGGAACAATATTGCTCCATTTTGAAAAAGATTGGAACATAATGGAATCAAAGAGATATATATTGGAACTAAATTGGAAACAAGATAATAATACTTGACACTAATACTAATACATGACATTGTCTTGTCCTGTGACACTAACAATGTCATGCATCACATCACATGATCACGTGGATAACAAATATTTTTGCAAAAATACAAAATTAAAAAAAAACACAAATTGACACGTGACATGTCATTAACATCATTAGTGTTTTTTAAAAAAAAGACTTAATTGAATCAATTTTTCAAAAACTAGGAAACAATTTAAACAAAAACGTAAATGGAGAAAAACTTGAAATTTTTCAACCAAAGTAGGAACTAAACGAATAATTAAGCTATAAAATAATAATAATAATAATAATTTATACCTATATATAAAGAGGATTTATCTTGTCTACATATTTTATTTTCAATTTTATCTTTTAACAAACAGTTATTTTAAGTTAAAATAATTACATTTTTATTTTTACCTTTTATATAACCATTAATTTAAATTTAATTTTTCAAAATTAAAATAATTATTTTACCATCCCTACATCTTTCTCTTTCTAATTTGTTCTTATGTGCACTAATCCTTGCTACTGAAACAAGGGTTTGCTTAAAATTTGCAAATATATTAAATTTATTTTCTCTTATTATTTTTATTTTATGTATTTAAAAGAACAATAAATAAACTAAGAAATCGGAACAAAATTAAGTACAAGATAATAATACTTGACACTAACACTAACTCATGACTTTGTTTTTTGTTTTGTCATGTGATACTAACAATATCATGTGTCAAATCACATGATCTGACACGTGAATAACAAATATTTTGCAAAAAAAATAATTAAAAAAACTAACCACAATTTCACATGAGGCATGTCATTAACATCATTAGTAATTTTTATTAAAAAAAGCCCTAATTGAATCTGTTTTTTCAGAAACTAGGAAGCAATTGAAACAAAAATGTAAATGGGAAACAACTTTAAACTTTTCAACCAAGAACCAAACGAATAATTAAGCTATATAATAATAATAATAATAATAATAATAATAATTTATATCTATATATAAAGGGGATTTATCTTGTCTACATATTTTCTTTTCAATTTTATCTTTTAAGTAAGTGTTATTTTAAGTTAAAATAAATTCATTTTCATTTTTACGTTTCATATGACCTTTAATTTAAATTTAATTTTTTCAAAATTAATATAATTATTTTAACACCCCTACATCTTTCTCTTTCTAATTTGTTCTTATGTACACTAATCCTTGCTACCGAAACAAGGGTTTGCTTAATATTTGACCATTTATCAAAATTATTTCTTCTTATTATTTTTATTTTATGTATTTAAAAGAACAATAAATAAACTAAGAAATCGAAACTAAATTGAGTACAAGATAATAATATTTGACACTAACACTAACTTATGACTTTGTTTTTTGTTTTGTTATGTGATACTAACAATGTCATGTGTCAAATCACATGATCTGACACGTGAATAACAAATATTTTGCAAAAAAATAATTAAAAAAACTAATCACAATTTCACATGTGGTATGTCATTAACATCATTAGTAATTTTTATTAAAAAAGCCCTAATTGAATCTGTTTTTTCAGAAACTAGGAAGCAATTGAAACAAAAATGTAAATGGGAAACAACTTTAAACTTTTCAACCAAGAACCAAACGAATAATTAAGCTATATAATAATAATAATAATAATAATAATAATAATAATAATAATTTATATCTATATATAAAGGGGATTTATCTTGTCTATATATTTTCTTTTCAATTTTATCTTTTAAGTAAGTGTTATTTTAAATTAAAATAATTTCATTTTCATTTTTACCTTTTATATGACCTTTAATTTAAATTTAATTTTTTCAAAATTAAAATAATTATTTTACCAGCCTACATCTTTCTCTTTCTAATTTATTCTTATATGTACTACTCCTTGCTACCCAAACACGGGTTTTCTTAACATTTGCCCATATTTCAAAATTATTTACTCTTATTATTTTTTATTTTATGTATTAAAAAAAACAAAAAATAAACTAAGAAATTGAATGTAGGTAGTTTAAATAAGATATTTATATAAATATATAAAGATATTCTTCTAATACACTAATATTAATATGAACACATTATATGATCTTCATCCTTTGACTTAATAATAAATTTGAAGATGATTGGTCTTTTTATCACATGATCATTACCGAAAAGAAATAATCACTTTGATATTTATTTTTGTTAATAATATTTATTTTTTATTAATAATATTTAGTAAATGAGATTCTTTTACTAACATATATTTTTTGAAATGGTACTAAGTATAACGATTTTTTAAATGTTTATATTTAGCTTTCATTTGTTATGTTTATTTCTATTTTATTCTTATCTTATTCATGATAGGAAGAACAATATTACCATAATAATCAAAAATTAAAAAATATGTAGAGGACATAATTTTTTCAAACTTGCAAGAATGTGTGAGGATTAATAATTACAGAAGAGAACATCAATATTTTTAATGTGAGGAAACTCTCTCAGTATGAGATGTAAAAGCCCACAAACACAAGTAAGTCAATTAAGTTCTACCAAGATTAAATATGGGTACAAGAGAGTTGTATTAAAAGCATAAGCAAGTGCCTACAACCAACCAATAATATATCAAATTAATAATCTTAAATATGAGAACAAAGAACGAGAAACATAAAATAGAGCAACAATGTAAACATTATTTCTCTAACCACATACTTTCAATTGACAATCCTAATAATCAAATCGAAGAACCATGTAACACAAACCTATTGTCAATTTTAACCCAATCCAATAGTGAACAAAGAAGGAATAAGAATTTTTCTTTTGCATCTTGGTGAATATGCCAACCAATTTTCTCTCTGATCTCTTGAGCTAGAAGACCCATTTACACTTATGTTAAGTGAAAAAAAAATGTGCTTAAATAGTTTAAACCTTTTAGAAACATAGTTGGGAGACCAACCCAACGTATCTCCCTCCTCATTTGAAGGCAACCACTCTTGCAATTTCATAATTTTTAAGCTTTTCCTTGATAGTGCCTTAGTCATCATATAAACAACATTGTTATCAGTATGAACTTTATCCAACTCCAACAACTTAGCATCAAAAGCATCAACATCCAATGATATCTCATATCAATATGTTTGAACCTAGAATAGAAAGTTGAGTTCTTACCAACACTTTAATTGTCCAAAAGTAATTAATATTTGTTCTACACAAAACTAAGCTTGTGCCATGAACTCCTTATATGCATAATGAATATTTATTCAACCATAGAAACTCCTTGTATGCTTTTGTAATGGCAATGAACTTTGCCTTTGTAGTAGACAATGTTACGCACCTCCACAGTCTTTATTGTCAAATCATAGCTTCCCCTGCATACTTTATCAAATAGCTCAAAGTGGTCTTCTAGAATCAATGTCTCTAGTCACATCTGAGTCTGTGTAACCCATCAAAGGTAGGTTTATCACCTTTAAAAAAAAAAAGCCTCAAATCACTAGTACCTTGAAGATACCTCAAATTCATATCACATTGTTCTAGTGCTTTCTATCTATATTTGACAAAAACCAACTAATTACACCACCAACTTGTACAATATCTAGTCTAGCACAATATCATTACATACATCAAACTACCTATTGCATATGCATAAGGAAGTTTACTCATATATGTCTTCTTAGCTTCATTTGCATAACTCTATTTAACACTCAACTTAAAATGAGTAGCAACAGACATTTTCACGACTTTAGCATTTTCCAATTGGAATCTCAATAACACCTTCTTAATGTAGTGCTCATGCGATAGCCAAATTTTCATTTGTGTTCTATCACATGAGATACTTATGGCAAAAATATTTTATCAACTCCTATGTCTTTAATGGCAAATGACTCGCCTAATGTCTTTTTTCACCTATTAATTATGGAAATATCTTTTCTTTATCATAGTAAGTATGTCATCAACATATAACAACATGATGATAAAGTCATCATAAAATTTTTTTCTAACAAACACAGAATGGTCAAAAGTAGCCATTTTGTAATCTTAATCATGGATAAGATACTTAAAATTCTTGTAACATTGTCTTGGAACTTGCTTCAAACTATATAGACTCTTTGTGAGTCTACACATATAATCTTGCCTTTAATAAGAAAACCTTCAAGTTGCTTCACGTAAATATTTTTCTCCAAATATCATAAGAAGGAAAGTTATCTTCACACTCACCTGCTCAACCTCCAAATCAATGATAACAATTAAACAACATATTTCGGAAGGATTATATTTTCACCATTGCGAGAAAATCTCATTGAAATTAACATCTTTCACCACTAATATGGATTTGTACCTTGGAGATTTAGAATTAACCTCTTGCTTCACACTAAAAATCCACCTGTTCTTTAACGCATTTTTGCCCTTAGGCAAGTTACTAAGTCGTAAGTGTGGTTATCATGAAAATATTTCATCTCATTATGCATTGCATCCAACCATTGTTGTTTTTCTTCACTTTCCAAGACTTATTCAAAACACATAATTTCTCCAACATCAATCAAAGTTACTTACTCATAAGAAGAATTCATGAAAAATGGCTTATCAACCTATGGGACCTCTTTGTAGGGACTTTTGTTAATTCAGATGTATCACCAAGATCATCACTAAGTAACATATCATGCTCCTATTGAGCATCATCAACTGGAACTTATACTCCATCTCCAACTAATGATTACCTCTCAACAAAAGCATGAAATTCTTTGAACTTTTCAATTACTTTATCCTTTCTCTAAAGTTCATAGACTCATAACTTATTAGAAAAATAATCAATAAAAGTAACAGAGTAAAGTGCATAATTGATGAATGCATTTTTACGCACTTTTAGAAAACCTAATCTTAGCTTTCTTGAACTTTATTTGTCCTAATCCATTGTTTTTATAGGTATTTTTTCAAATGCGATAAAATGACTATTTTTAGTTGTACTAGGCAAACAATATGTGCTAGACGTTCTAATTAGAAAAGTCTAGTAAGAGAGACTAGCATGTTTAATCCATTAGATAACTTGATAAATAATCTATGAGTTGAGTTTTGATGATGTTATATAATTACACATATGTTGGTGGGACGTTTTGACGTGTGTTTTTATGTAGTTGAAGTGAAATCAAGCTCATAAATTGTCTATAAATGGTACAAGGATGATTCATCTAATGATGAATGACCCAATAGATGATGCAACTTTGGAGAATTTCCAGTGGCCAAGGAAAAGCTATGGTTACAAGATCAATGAAGAAAATAAAGTGCTATTAAAAATGTAAAAGAGAAGATGATATAGGATAACTCCTTTAGGCAATGTATTGCTTAAGTTGTCTAGTCTAGGTATCATATGATTCGTCCATTAGTGAAACCGTTTACCTTAGGAATGGCAATAAAATTCATATATGCAAATATCCATGGGTAAAATTTATGACGAATACTAAATTGATATCATTAATGGATACCCTCAAATAATGGGTACGATTATTTAATTGCCACTTGTTGGGGGTATATACGAATATCATGGTATCCGACCTGTGGGTACTCACTCTATGCTAAAAATTCTTTTACTATTTTTTTTAAAACTCAAGTGGTCAAAATAAAATTATTAGTGAAAGAAATATTAATCATGTAAGAATTATTTAAAATTTGACTTCATATATTTCTTTTTTTTTATATTAACCTATGAAATTGAAATTATTTTATAAAAGATTAATTTTTTAAAATTTATCTTTTGGTGCAACTCATTTAAACTTGCTTTTTAGAAAGACCAAATTATTTGATTAATATTTTTATTGATTAATTTTATTTGAATTGCACTTAAAAATTATTTTTTTATACCTAAATTTATATTTTAAAGATTTATTTTTAAATAATTTTATCATGGATACGCGCGGGAACTTAAAAAAAAATACACGCAAGTATTCTTTAACGGATACTCGATATGTAACATTGTGAGTAGTGGATAGGCATTATCAATACTCAACCTAATGTCATCCTAGTCTAGCCACTACATCTTTGGATTCGTCTAACATGCTTCGCCAGACTCATCTACTTAGTGTTTCACCAGACTCGTTTGATGATATCGACTAATGGGTGATGAGAACTACCGATATCATCTAATAAACTCGTCTAGGTGACTCCTATATGATATGATATGATGAACTCGCCTGATGATTTCATTTGACGGTTTCATTTGGAGAACCGTGTCTCCAACTATGATATGAGGTGTAGAGGAATCATTGGACTAGTTGTTGATTTGTATTTTTTACAAAGATAAAGTTGTTGATTAAGGTTTATTTTGTGTGAGATTCAAGGGACATTCTCCCTTGAAGATAACCTTGAAGATAATCTCAAACATAACCTTGGAGATAAACCTAGGATTTTATGAACTAAAGCCTATAAGTTTCTACATCAGATATGCATGAAAATCTAGGTCATATATGATAATGTATAAACGAGAAACATGTGATGAGAACTTAAAACCTTTTCCAATCAAATATGGTTACTGTACAACCACCAACAAAAGTATGGGCAAGTGTGAATCACAACAACAATTAATGTTATATAGAAACTATTATAAAAAGAAGATAACACTGAGAACTTCCATCATCACTTCCACCTTCAATCATCTCATCACCATTTCATTTTCTTTTACATTATGACTTGTATGGTTTTCCCTATGGGAAGACTGTGTTTTTTGGGTTGATTCTTCTATAATCTAATAATGGATTCAAAGGCTATATGCAATAAATGTATTATTCTTTAAATTCTTGTAAGAAATTATTATTTTTTTCATTCTAATTTATGTTCTTAAGATTGTTTTAGAATGATTGTTTATTATTCAATCTTATATCTTTTATTGGATTTCTTATTATATTTTTTATAATCTCTTGTTTAGGTGAAAAAGTAAGTACTACACAGGTATATGATGGAAACATGTGAAATCTAAATTGCACTTTATTCATATACGATGAGATATGAGTGAAGGGCAAATAATGTCTTATTTGTATACGATGGAACAAGAAGGAGATTAAGTGAAGTAACTAATTTCTTAACTCAAACTTGTATGCTTGTTTATTTGATAAAAGAGATAAAAGAATCGATATACTACACATGTATACGATGGAATATGTGAAGTCTAAAAAGGGTTTAGTTGTATACAACATAATACATAGGAAACTTGACTAATTATTTAAATGTTTATTTAGTTAATTTAAGGTCTATTTGGAAATTAATTAAATGATAATTTCATAATAACCTAAAGGTGCGATTGGACTCAAGAAGGAAGGTTAATAAAGCCTATAGAAATTTTTATACGCTTTGCATAAATATAGAGAATGAAACAAAACAAAAATGTAAAGAGAATATACACACAAAGAATTTATACTAGTTCATCCTAAACATTATGGCTATGCTTAGTCTCTTAAGCACTACGCTTAAGACGTTTCATTTATCAAATCTACCAATTTGATTACATTGAGTACACAAACCTCTTCAGGTCACGAGTATCAACCTCTCCAGTATCACGAGTTCAATCTCTCCAAACACAACAAATATAACCTATCTAGCTATCACTACTTACTCTTCCTTTGAGATCAAGAACACTCAAAGATATGATGAGAAATACTCTCAAACATAAAGAGTACAATCAAAGTTCACACGATATACTTCAGATAATAAAGAATTTTATAGTAGATATGCTCGCAATTAAGAGATGTTGGAATGTTTGTTTTAAGTTCCTTGGATCTTTTAATATTTTGATAGTTTGCAATATTGACTAATGGAACTTGATCATAATGAACATTCAACTTTATTTGTTCATTATTCTCTTGATATAATCTTTAGAGCTTTGTGTTAATTTCTCCCTTGATAGACTTTTTCTTTCTTGTTATAGATTTCCATTCTTCTTTCTTTCTTTTAGTCATAAATTTTGAGGTCCATTGTAGCACTTTGATCTTGTATTTTGATAAGTGGTCTTCTTCATAAATAATGACTTTCTTCATCTGTTAAGGCATATAACCGTTGAATGATTTATGTATGACAACATCTTTATCCTTGGCTTTCAACATCCATTCGGATATAATCTTGAAAAATATTTGAGTTATTCATCCTTGAAATATGTTGACAAAGAGATATATTCTCTTTATTGTTTTATTCTTATGTTCATCCCAAAATTGCTTGATGTAGAAAAAGTTGATGTTGTCTTTTCTTCAGTATTTAGAAATTCTACGGAAACTTTTCAAAATAGATTATGAGTAATAAATTTAGATATGGAATCATATCAAATCAAATAATACCAGTCATATAGCAGAGTAAATAGATTATTCATAGATAAAATGATCATTTGACATTTAAAGCAATGTCAATTTAAAGATATAACTTCTATCATGAAATATTTTAAATTAGATGTAATTATATATATATATATATATATATATACTTTAATTTAGATGTAATTATCTAAATACTTTAATTTATATGAACACGTTTTAGCACATATCATCAATTTCATATTTAGTGAATTTATCAAAAGAAACTAATATTCCATCTTTATAACATTCCAACTTGTAATCGTCTAGTCTTTTGTAAATGTAGGATAAACATCAAATTAACATGTTATTCTTTTCTTAGAAAGATTAACCACATTATATGAATAACCACATATATCCTTTTTTTTATTGAGTTTATTGTCATTAACCAAAGATTTTTTTATATATATAGTGTTTTGCTATTATCAAAATCGCTTAGGGCTTTTGTCTAATAAGTGTTTTGTATCATCTGGAGTTAACATAACTAATGAAGAATCCAACCATGGGAAAGCTGGAGAATCAACATGTCTTTTATATTTTTTTTATCATATATTGTTTTAAAACTCATTTTATTTCGTTTTTTTTATGTTCTAACAATTTCTACAAATTCAAATAAATATTATTCTAAGTGATGAAGTTCTTAATTAGATTTGGGAAAGAACTTGGGGTAGCTTAACCATTTCTAAAATTAATTTTTGTTCATTGTCAATGTAGTAGATGATTGTATTAGATGATTACTATGATGCATTAGACACATGACATCTATTTGATTGCAATAACGACAACAATCAAATTTGACCATTAAATGATTTTACCTTCAATGGGCCATAAACATCATAACACACCAATTCAAGCAACTTTGACTTCCTTGAGAAAGGATGTTTCTTAAAGAATACTCTAGTTTGTTTAGCAACCATGCAGTAAGAACATTTCTCCAACTTTGCCCTATTCAATACTAAAGGCACATCATTTTTTAGTTAACCAATTATTCCATTTGTCACTTATATATGACCAAGCCTTCAGTACTACAAAGATGTCTTCATATACAAAACATGACTTTTCAACCAATGATTTAGTCCAATAAAATTTAGAATTTTCTCACCTCTAGTCTTAACCAAGTTATCTTTAGTAAGCTTTCATTTATTGGAATCAAATTGATTATCACAAACCCTATAATCAAGCAAATACACAGAGATTAGGTTAAAATGAACATTTAGAGCATGTTGGACTCCTCTAAGTAATAATTGAACTCCCATGTTCGTTTTCTAGCAAACACCACTAAAGCCCTTTGACACACTATAATTACCTATATTCAACACTCTAAAATCACTATAAGTGTAAGTTGTGAAGAACTTCTTCCTAGGTGTAACGTGTAATGCAATACCATTATCAATTGTTCACATGCTCTCATATGATACAAGATTAACATATTCATAATCACAAAGAAGAATAAGACCATCACAAATAGTAGTAGAAACACATCATCATCATGATCATTCTCTTTCAGTTGTGCCCTCTTTCCTTTGTTCTCCTTTATCCACTTAAAATAGTATATTTTGATGTCCCCAAGTTTATTACAATAATGGCACTCCATACTCTTGTATCTTAACTTGTATTTTCTCTTGTTATTCTTCCTACCACCCTTCAGCTTCTTTTTCTAATTTCTCCCCCTATTTTTTATCACAAACACCTCAAACTGAGATGAAAACCATGTGCCTTCCTTCTCACCTTTTAATTAAGAGCACCACTATTTGCCATTTAGAAATAAACAATACCATTATGATATGAGTTTGTAATTGAAACCTAAAATATCTCATAGGACACTACTAGAATATTTATCATCCATAGTACCAAAATTTCATCATCAAAGTTGATACACATTTTCCACAATTAAAATGGAAGAACTCTCCTTGTACCTCATATTCATCATGTGATTCAACAAATACAATTTATTATTTTCTGAGTTAAAAGCATACAAGGACTCAATATTCTCCCACAAGATGAAAACCATTTGTCTTCCTTCTCACCTTTTAATTAAGAGCACCAATCTTTGCCATTTAGAAATAAATAATACCGTTATGATATGAGTTTGTAATTGAAACCCAAAATATCTCACAAGGCACTAGTAGAATATTTAGTATCCATAGTACCAAAATTTCATCATCAAAGTGGATACACATTTTCCACAATTGAAATGGAAGAACTCTCCTTGTACCTCATATTCATCACGTGATTCAACAAATACAATTTATTATTTCCTGAGTTAAAAGCTTACAAGGACTCAATATTCTCCCACAAAATTATAACATTGTCTCATTAACAATGTGATTATAAACATTATTTTCTACATATTACTGAATAATATCACACAATTGTTTGTGCTCAAAGCCTCATTCTACATTAAACATAGAATTCAATTTCTGCATTGCAAAGATGGGAAAATGCAACTTCTTCACAAACAACAAGTCTTTCATCTTGTCCTTCCACAAATTAAAAAATATTGTACCATTTAAAGCAACCATCTTTTTATTTGCCTCTATAATCCAAGCAAGTAAACAGTCTCAAATTGAAGAGCTATGATACCACTTGATGGAGGAAACAACAAAACAACCAAAAATACCTAAATATGTAGTAGAAAAAATTATCTCAAACTTGGAAGAATCTGTGAGGAGCAACAACCACAGAAAATGATAGATATATCACAAAAAGAGAACACCAATATTTTTAACATTGACAAACCTTCGAAATGTGAGAAGTAAAAACTCATTGACACAAATAAGTCAATCAAGTTCTACTAAGAACATATATATGTACAAGAGATTTATATTAAAAGCACAAACAAGGACCTACAACTAGCCAATACATCAAAATAATAATGTTGTAAAATATAAAGAACAAAGAAAGAGAAACCTAAAACAGAGCAACATTGTGAAATTGATTTATTTAACCACATACCTCCAATTTACAATCCCATTGGTCAAAATGATAAAACCATATGGTGCAAACTTGTTATCAAAATTTTAATCCAATCCAATTGTGAACGAAGTAAAAACCATAATTATAATGATGTGATTTGCTACCATAATTATAATGATGTGATTTGTTGAATATACCAACAAGTTTTCTCTTTTTTTTTTTTCTTTTCAAAGACAACAAAAATTAACACTCTTGATCTAGAATATCCATTTTCACTTAGATTAAATGAGACAAAATTAGGGACGTGAACGGGACAGGTAGGCTACAGGTAGTAGATCCCATGTATCCTACCCATTGAATAAATATTTGTCACGTACCAGTACCTATATCCATTGGGTATCCGCATAATTTTTTAATATTTACGGATATCTACGGAAACCCGCGGGTATTTACAAAAAATAAAAATAAATATTTAACAACATATTTTAATCGTAAATTCAAATAGAAAATAATATATAACATTTATAAATTTTAAACAAAGTCCAAATAACCCATTTAAATAGTGTTGAATGATAGTTTACAAATAATTTTTTTTAAACTAATTGATAAAAAATAACTCATTCAAAATCAATATGTTAATATTTTAATCATGTTTTTTTATTTTTTTAAAATTTAAATTATAGTATAGCGAGTACGGGTATCCTTGGGTATGGATACTATGATACCCGTACACGCCCGTTAACATGCGGGTATTAAAAATACTCGTCCGTTAACATATGGGTATTAAAAATATCCGGATCCGTTACCTGCGGGTATCCATTTACAGTATTCATTTTTTACCCGTTACAGGTTTTATCTGCGGGTACAAATTTTTTTGACATCCTTAGTCAGAATTGGTGTTTATCTATAATGTATAATAAATTATTTTTGTTAAATATAAATATAATTATTAAGATAAAACTTTAATTTCAATTAGAAAATAACTCCAACAGGTCCTACGGAAATCTATGTAAATTCTATTCATTACTTTACCCAAAATTTTGTCAAAAGTTTATACTTGACTTAGCTTAATAACTTTTACCGATAAACTACTAATTTTAATATTAATTAATTTTCAACTTTCAACAAACTTTTAAGCATCTTATGTGGAAAAAAAAAATCTAGTGAAACTTTGAATGACAACAATCTCTTCAACATCTATAACATTAGAATACAAATAACAATATAGCATACTGTTAAAGTTGGTCTGGTACAAAAATAAAAATTCTATCTATTTTGATCCTGTTATCTTATGGGAACAAAAACATGGTAACCTTGCCACTATTTAATATTATTTTTCCGTTTCTTTTATCTACATTATTTAGAATCATAATAAATGATCTTTTCTTTTTATTAAAATGGCTTATAACCTTTTGCTAAGTTGTTTATCTCTCTTTTTTATTAGTTTGAAATTTTGTATATCGATTTATTCTCTCGTAATTAAGGACATAATTGAAAATTAGAGATTATTCTTCGTTTTAAAAAGAGCAAATAAGTTTTTTTTCTTCAAACAGGTAATAAAAAGAAGTAAATAAATCTAAAAATTAACAAAAAAAAAATCATTTGGGAGACATTTTTCAAATTTCAAAAAGCGTTGTACATATTCAAAATTGAAAGTATACCACGTTTATTAGCAAACTTTTATTGTCTTCTTAAAAAAGAAACAGTAGCATACCACGTTTCAGTATAATAGAGGAGATGAGAAAAGAAAGATTAGAAACATCGAACATGAGAAAAAGTGATAATTTTTCCATAAAAGCAAGAAAATCATGTATATAGAATCAAATTATAATCATAAACAAACCGCAACAAATTAAGAATTTGGTGTAAAGAAAATTAGTTGCATGAATAATTCTTTGAAAAATAAAAATTATCACTTTCTCTCTGATCATCATCATAATTTACAGCCAATAATCAAGTCAAGATCATAAACAATGAGCAACAATAAGAAATGGGGGCGTCAAAATACAATAAATTGAAAAAGATTCTTCGTTAAAATGTACCTAATAAACGATTAAAGGAATAGAACATTGAGATTTTGTTGGGAAAGTTAAGAAATAATAACATTGAAAAGTGGAAGCAAAATTAATATCGTCTTCCTCTCTATAGTTAAAAGTATAGGCTCCAATTATTTTCCATGCACCAAATAATAATATTGAGCAAAGTAGGATATATGCAAAAAATAACCAAAATTCCAGTATGGGAAACGCCCCCAATACAAGGAAAAATTCATAACTTAGTACGTCACAGTAAAAAAACACTATGCAAACAAAAATTTCACTGACATACGTCACATTGTGAAAAAAAAAAAAACACACAGAAAAAAACTCATTGTTATTCGTGAAAGATAGGCCAAAAATTCAAAACTTTTCTATTATAATTTCTTGGTAATGGATTAAATAATTCAAGAGGTATATCTCTCCCTCTTTTATTTTTTTCTTTATATTCTCATAATCAAGTCCATTTATTTATTATCATCTCACTAGTGCAGAATTTTCATTTTACCTCGCCTTATATGTCTCGGTTGGCTAGAAACCGAAGCATATAATGGCGCGGTGGCATTTTTGCAATTAGAACCAAGTTTTAGGTCTCGGTTCTCCAAATACTCGAAGCCAAAGAGGGGTATAGGCCCCGGTTCGCTCAAAACCGGTGCCAAAGAGGGGTATAGGCCTCGGTCCAGTAGGACCCGAAGCCAAAAAGTGGCTGGAAATCAGGGGTATAGGCCTCGGTCCAAGGAGACCTGGTGCCAAAAGGGGGTCAATGGCTTCAGTTCCTCTAACAACCGAAGCCATAAGGTTTATTTAGGGTTCAAAATTCGCGAACCCTTCTTCCTCCCAACGCCATCGCCTCTGCAATTCCACTATCTCTCTCTCCGCGAGCACGAGCCCTTCCTTCACTTTCCCTTTCTTCCTCCTTCACCGGCCGCATCCCGCGCCACCGCGCGGATCGCTTTTTCCCTCTGTGCTCCACAATAGGAGCTTTTGTCTGCGGATCCTTCGGAGGACACGGTGGTGGGCATGGTGGTGGTCACTGACACGGGGGTCATGGTGGCGGCGGTGGAAGCGTGTGGAGAGGGTTGAGGTTGGAGAGGCTAAGGCGGTGGAAGAATAAGACGCTGATGATGGCCTGGATGAAATGTTCGTTGGGTTTACTAGTGCCACCGGTCAATTAGTTGAGAGTCACAAGATTTTGGGTGGAGTTTTAGTAATGAGAATATTTCGTTGAGTGATGAACTTATTACTACCGAGTTACCGTCTTTCATTCTTCCAAAGGATTCAATTTTTAAGTCCAAGGGGTTTGTTGCAGGTTTTACTGTAGGAGCTTTCTTAGTTATTTGTGTCTTGGTTTTGTTGGCACTGGTTTTGATTCATAGGAAGCGTTTGAGAGAAAGGAAGAGGCAGGAAATGGAAGATTGGGAGTTGGAGTATTGGCCACACAGAATGG
>Ga0214544_1002227_pt1 | contig 40892 bp, 13 predicted proteins | sample CNSS3metaG_FD_160074 | JGI IMG/M metagenome (GOLD analysis project Ga0214544, IMG submission 160074) | Root nodule microbial communities from cowpea collected in UCLA plant growth center, Los Angeles, California, USA - CNSS3 | ecosystem: Host-associated > Plants > Roots > Nodule | place: USA...
TGTATTAAGATGTATTAACATTTTGATGTTGTTTATGGGAGAACCTACTGGAGAACCTATGTATTAAGATGTATAAATATTTTGATTTTGGTGTATTGAAGTATGAGGCTTATTTCAAGTATTATTTTCTAAGCACTTTCAAATTATAAACTTTATATTATTATTGCGTATTACAATCATATGTAATTAGTGCAATTCGGTTCAAAATAATGCAATTCAGTTCAAAAACAGTGCAATTCAGTTAAAAAACAATGCAATTCAGTTCAAAATTAATGCAATTCGATTCAAAAATAGTACAATTCGGTTCAAAAATAGTGAAGTTTATTCAAAATCAGTGCAATTCGATTCAAAAACGGTTCAAAAATAGTGTAGTTAAGTTAAAAATTAGTGCAGTTCAGTAAAAAATAGTGCAGTTCAGTTAAAAAATAGTGCAGTTCAGTTAAAAAATAGTGCAGTTCATAAAACAGTTCAGTTTATAACAGTTCAATTTATAACAGTTCAGTACAGTTCATATTATAGTGCAGTGCAGTTCAGTACAGTGCAGTTCAATCCAGTTTATTTTTCAGAAAAACAGTTCAGTTCGTCTAAACTGTTTTTCAGTTCAGTGCAGTTCATACGAACTGTTTTTTAGTTCAATACAGTTTTTGGTAGTTCAGTTCAGTACAATTATTTTTGCCCAGCCCTACTCACAGTTGCCCCATAACTACTTATGGGAACAACAATCACCGGCACGTTGAACCCGTCCACCAAGCTCACGTCATAATAGTCAGTATCGTTGATGTCTAAACTGAACTCCACCAGCGTGTTCGGTGGAGACCCTTGTCTTCCATTACATGCTATCTTGCCAGAACTGCAGTCGCCGGTAGCACAAGAGAATTTTCTGGTAACCGAGTCGGTGGTGCAGAGTGTACGGCCCCAGATTCGACCCACCCAATTCACGGGTACATTGACGCTCGAATTTTCGCCGCTTGGCAAAACGAACCCCGTCGTTGAAAGACTGACGTTACTGCTCAAAGCTGGCCACACCGTGTAGTTGCATTGGTTGATCAAGGTCATTTGGGCGGAATTGATCCCTGTAAATTAGGTAATGTAAATTAGGTAATGTTAAAATTGAATTGAAGCTAATCCTTGGAAAAAATTAGATCGAACCTGATGAATGAAGGGTTAATGATACCAAAAGTGAGAAGAACCATGTTGAGAATGAAAAACGAAAAAATGGAGAATATGACGAAGCGAATATAAGGGCAATGAAAAGTGTGGCTTTTCTCTGAATGAATTCGTAACGTGTACGTCGTCATGCCTAACCCCCGACAATGCTGTCCGAGACACTGATCTTTTTCGAAAGGACGCTTGTTGACTAGTTGACTGCAGACTGCAATAGTATTACTAAAGTCATTAAACAATTATTTGTGTTTGAATTTTATTTCCATGAAATATATTTTCGAAATATTGTTTTAGACAAAAAAAAATGGATTTTTAAAAGTGGTTAGCAATTGATAAGTTTTACAATCATTTTTAAAGTGGTATAGATACCTAAATTCAAAAGCAACCGATAATTATATTTATAATAACAAAAACAATATATTTTTAGTAATCAATTTCTTTTCATAATCATAATCATGATAACTAATTTTAACGATCAATTATTAATTAATTATAATTTTTTATTTATAATAATAATAATGATTTTAATAATTTTAATTTTTAATTTTATAAATTAATATCTAAATTATTTATTATAATTATTAATCATTACTACCACTAAAATGGCAGGAGCAATGGTCTTGACCCCATCTAAAGAAAAGCAGTGACGGTGAACGGAGACTTTATTTTCTTTCTTGGTGGTTTTTTGACTGATTCACTGCAATGGTATTAGTAACAGGGATGACAACAGGAGGAGGGGTGACTCGGTTTCCTTATCCTATATCTAATTTTGCAGAAAATTTTTAACCCATTTCTATATTTAAATTTAACATATAACAAATTTTTATCTTATTCTTATTCTTCTCGGATAACAGATATAACTCTGTATTCATATATTTATCTATTTTCTTATTACTTAATATTAATTTTAATTAACTTTTATAAAATGATAAAAAAATTATAGTAAAGAAATATAATATTATCAAATATTCAATATTAGAACGAAAGTTGTTTTTTTTCGATACAAAATACTTTGAAATACATTATAGTTGTTTACATTTTAGATTAGAATACCAAATAAAATTTTATGAAAATCAAAATATTTATTAAATTTTGAAACATTATTGAAATCTAGTTCATAAAAGTTAAAAATATTTAAAAAAATATATAAAATAAAAATAAATATTCAAATTAAAATATATTTTTAAAAGTTTGTTTACTTAAATTTTTTAAATTCTAATGAATCTCTTTTTATACACTAATAAAAGTTACAATACATCACTTAATCAAAATGATGCAAAGAACAACTAATAAACATAATAATAAAATTTTGAGATACATATTGTATCTTTTGAACTCTAATATATGTTGGATGGTGATAAAAAGATATTCATGACAATTACATTAAATTTTTATATTGTAGTAAATAAAATTTATTTATACAATTATACTGAAAAAATTAGAGTATGATTGATAATGAGTTACAAAATAAAAAATAATTAGATAAAATATATCAAAATAGTATTCTATGATGAAAATAAACAACAAATATAAATATTAAAAAATTAACAAATGTGTGTCTTAGAAACAATTTGAGAGACTATTAAAAAAAATCGCACAAAGAAAAAATAAATGTACAATTAAGGGTATGATAAGATGAAAAATAACTTAGAAATCTAAAAAAAAAATTCAAATATCAACACATATACTCAATGGTTGAGAAATAACGAAAATTATTTTAGTGAAACAAAAGAGTTCTTCAAATGAAACAAAAATGAATTATAATAAGTAAATAATTTTTTTTATATTACTTAGTAAATAAAAGATTTATGCTATTAAACGCTTAAATTGAGAGTATTAAACATTCTCATGTGAAAGGAAAATATATAATAAATAAAAATATTAAAAAATAATAGAAATATTCAAATCTGAGACATAAAATTTTTTAATTAACATACATCATTTTTTACATAAAGGTTATTGTAAGATGAAAAATATATTGGAGAAGCGAAAAATAGAAAATATATATATATATATATATATATATATATATATATATATATATATATATACATGTGTGTGTATTGTGAATATTTTAATAATTTTAATAGAGACGAAGATATGATGGGAACGAGGATATGTACATCCTCATCCCCATCCCCATACCCAATTGAAAAAGTCGAAAATTTTCCATACCAGTCAATGCGAGGATTTTTCGTCAATAATACAGGTACAAGTTCAAACAAGTGAATCAAATTCGGCTTATTTCTTAGTGAGCCAAAAATTTTACAATCCAGTTCAACTCACCACAGTTAAATGGGTTGACTCACTAACCTATATAAAAGTAAAAAATATTTTTAATTATTTTTAAATATTCAAATTTGTGGGATCTCAAAGATATCAAGAAATACAGATAAATATAATGAAATCAGTGTTTTTTTTCTAATACAAATATAAAAAGTAATTTAAAAAAAAAAAAATAGGTGGGTTGGGAGTTAAGTGAGTTTAACTCAGCTCAAAATCGCTTAATCCGTAAGTTAAATGAGTCCAACCCATTTTCATTCATAATCGAGAAAAAATTTAACTTCTTAACCTATTCCGATTCGAACCAGTGGTAATCCAAGTTACCTCAGGAATTTTGATCTGTTTTAATATGTCTAAATATCTGTATGTTTGGATAGTAGGATGATTTATAAGGGGTATAAGGCAGAGTTTAAAATTAAATGTAATTCTTGGAAAAACTTAGATCAAACCTTATAAATGAATGTTTAATGATAACAGAAGTAAGAAGAACCATGTTGACTGATCCATGCTGGAAATGAAAAACGCAAAATTGGAGAATATGATGAAGCGAAGATTAAGGGCCAATTACGTGAAAAGTGTGGCTTTTCTCTGAATTGATAGTGCACGTCATGGCTAACCCGAAAATTTTGTCGGAGATTTTATTTCTTTCCTTTGTTGACTAGTTGACTGCAATAGTATTACTAAAGTCATTAAACAATTATTTGTGTTTGAATTATATTTCCTGCAATGAAATATATTTTTATAATATTGTTTTAGATGAAAAACGGATTTTTAAAAGTGGTTAGCAATTGATAAATTTTCAACTGGGGATTAATTTCGGAATGACTTTTAAAGTGGTATAGATACGTAAATTCAAAAATAACCAATAATTATATTTAGGTTAACAAAAAAAATATTTTTTTTCACGTAAGTGTATAGATATAAAAACTCATTTCAAAATCTTCTAATTTCTTATGACCAGTAGAAATAAATATTGATAAACAGGAAAAGTTCAAAGAAAATTAGGGATTGCAACTTATGTTTTCTTTTCCGACGACGAAGGTTTGTGTTAGGGAGCTTGCATCGGTGAAAAAGAAGTACATTTTTTGTACGTCTTTTCTTTCTTTCTATTTTTTTTTTTATTGGAGTTAGTTTCCTACATTCTTAAAATTAAGACTGCGGTTATTTTTGGAAAACTTAATTATCTATGCACGAATGTCTCCCTTGATTGTGAATATGTTTTTTATAGTTTAGAACTCAGGCTTTGTTCAAAACTTTTATAGTTTAAAAGTCTTAAAACTTAAATTAGTTTTAATATGCATTTTACGTTTTAAAAATTTAGAGAAAATATAGTGAAACTAATTTATTACTTTATATTAAGATTGTTTAGGTGTTTAAATTATAATTTTAGACGGAGACACTAAGTGAACAGTTCCCATTTAAAATTTAGCATAAATAATTAAACATTAATCACTTGTATTAAATATTGGATGGTCCAATCGGACAATTTGAAAAAATTAATTTTCATAATTTGTTAATATATGAACATTCAAAGTCTATGCATAAATTTGATAACATTTGGGTCTAGGCTTTTTTTTTCTCTGTTTCCATATTTGACTATCACTAAAAAAGTGAATTTTATTAACGGTTTGTTTGTTTCGGTTATATTAAACTAATAAAAAATATATATAATTTCTGTTAGATTATTTAATTAGTATAAGTGTTGATATTATTTTAACATTTGAGTTGAAATGTGTTAAAAGGTGTAAACAACTCAAACAGTAGTATGAAATGTCTTTTGACACATCAATTTTTATTTAACTCAACTGTCTTTGGCGGATTATATCTATTCATTTTTAAAATTTGGGAATCATACTATACAACATCAAATATTAAGAGATAAACGAATTTTAATTCTATGATGAAATTTAAAGAAAAAATCATATTTAATGTTTAAAATTCGCATACCCTACCTCAAGGTTCCTTTGCCTATGATATACTTAATTATTACCACAGAGTGAAAATCCTTATATATTTTTTTCTTAAATCTATATTATTGTGAATATAAAAAGAACAATAGTTGAATTTAAGGACTTGAAGAACACATAAATGAATAAGTATCCAAAATAAAATAAAATAAAATAAAATGCCCAAACCACATCTAAACACAAACAATGTTTAACTTTAACTAAGAGAAGTATAAAGGTAGGGATTTGGTGGTTTTGAAACATCAATAATGCCTTCCAACATTAACAAAACCTTTTTCATTGTTGGCCTAAGAGAGGGATCTTCATGAATGCACCATAGAGCAACCATGACAAATTTTTCAAAACTCTTAATGTTATTAATAGCTTCAACATCATTTTCTAGAAGAATGTCTAGTCTTCTAGTCTTGTAGCAGTCATATGCCCAATCTGTCAATATCCCTTTTTCTTCATCAATAATCTCCTTTTCCACATTCCTCCTGCAACAAATTATCTCTAATAACAACACACCAAAACTATAAGTGTCAACCTTAGTAGTGATTGGTGAACTTCTAAACCAATCTGGTGCAACATACCCTTTTGTTCCTCTAATTGCAGTTTCAGTATGGCTTTGATTGATCAATAACAACTTTGCTAATCCAAAATCTGAAATTCTGGCATTACATTGGTCATCTAGAAGTATATTTTGTGGCTTTATGTCACAGTGGATGATTTGGGTGCAACATTCCTCATGCAAGTAAACAAGACCTCTAGCAATCCCTGAGGCAATGTCAAATCGTTGTCTCCAATTTGCTTTCAATGGTGTGAAAAGGAAGCTTGCTAAAGTTCCATTGCTCATAAACTCATACACCAAGATTCTGTGTTGTCCTTCATTGCAATATCCAAGTAGACGAACCAGATTCCTATGATGAGTTTGACCTATTACATTAACTTCAGTTTGAAATTCCTTGTTATTATCTTCAAACAACTTGTCTAATTTCTTAACAGCCACACTTGTTATGTCTATTGTTCCTTTGTAGACAATGCTAAAAGATCCCCTTCCCAATTCTTCACTAAAGTTTCTTGTTGCTTCTACAAGTTCCTTGAAGGTGAAGTTACGCAAGTTTTTCTCAACAACACCATCGTTGGTTCTACCCCTTTTGATTTTCTTGCGGTTGTAGGAGAAACAAAAATACATTGCACCAACCAACATGAAAATGACAAACACGGAGAAGCCCAAAAGAACAGATATCACAATGATCAAGGTATCATGATCTTTGTTCATCTTTTGCTTCGGTAAAGGAGTTAAAAGCTCATCATTTTTCATCAATTTCATGATAGAAGTGACATTTACTTCTTTACCACTTATCCCATTTATGAGTGGTAGCTTCATTTGCCGACAAGAACTTCCACTAAAAGTAACCAACACACATAAGCAATCTTGTAAACAAGATTTTGTACACTCTTCTAGAGTATAAGGACTTACCGTTTTATAATCAGATTTTTGCCAATCAGTGTTTTGCAACTCTTCCATGATGTAATCATCTTGTGAATTCATGTGACCACCTCCTTCACAATTGACTTCGAAATTTGGTATACAACCACCATACATGTTATTTGAATCAATTAGAGAATATCTCTCTGGACAGTTACACATGGGTCTCTGGTCATCTTTCAGGTTGCATATGCTATTAAACCCACAAACTCCTCCACCATCCATGATAGTAGAATTTAGACAAATATTTTCTGGTATTGTCTTTAAAGTGACCCACCTTTGTTCTTTGTTTGGATCTTTGGGATAATATGACACAGTCAAAACTCCATCAAAATTGAGTGTTGCTTTGTAGTAGACGTCATTAGAAGAGATAGTCTCGTTTGATGTGCTGACTTTAAACTTTTCCCCACTTTTCTTCAGTACATACAAGAAACCTGATTTATCAAACACAAATCTCATGCCAACATTTGTTTTGTTGTTTGCATCAGCAGTGCCAGTATTAAAGTAAGGAGCATTACTATAATTGCTAAGCAAATTTATAAGCTTAAGCACAAGATTCCCATCCTGTTGCATATAAAGTGTGAACCTTCCAGTTGAGAAGTTGAACTCTCCTTGCCGAGAAAAAAGTTCTCCACCTAACTCTAGTGCTTGAGTAGGAACCAATGTGTCAGTTGGATGAATGAAACTCTCCCATAATGAAACAAAATTTTGATCTAATAGTTGAAAATTTCCATCATCATTCATTTGACTAGTAAAAACTGGACCTGAGGTAAAATTTGATCTCCATAACTCTAAACCTTCTGGGGTTCTGAGTACTAGTCCTCGAGAAGCATTTAGTTCTAACTTTGATCCTATTGGAGCAAGGTTTTCTCCATTTGCATACCAAATGATGCTCCCATTTTGTATATGGTTGTACCATATAGCTAATAAGAAAAGCTTGTTAGGAAGTTGGTAGAAGCCAAATGCAAAATCCCCTGAAGAAGAAAGCCACTTAGATGTCCCATTACCAGCAATGAGTGAGTCACCAACCCTTTGACTACATTTATTACATAACATTAAAATTGATGAGAATCATATTTGAGAAAGAAAACAAATGTGCAAATTAGTTACAGATGTACAAGCAACATTTGTAAAAGAATTAAAATTCAAAATATATTAATTAAATTGTAATTTTTGGTGGTTGAATAATCCTTTGTAAAATTAATTTGTTTAACTTTTCAAAACTTTATTCAAGCAAAAAGAATATACTCACATATAAATACCATTGTCTTGCGAAAGTATCACAATTTTTTCTTTATTATTTTTTATTTTATTTAATTGGTGCAATTTGACCTTTCTAATAAAACTTGTGTTAATATAACTCCTTTCTTATAATTAACCAGAAAAAAACGGTTAATAAAATTCTACACAATTAACATCATTACATAAAATTAGAAAAAGGATAACATTGAGCTAATTTAAAAATAAAATGCAAGGATCAAATTAATTTCTTTTAATGGAGAAATATTTTCTAGATAAAAACCCAATTTAAAATAAAAAAATTCAAAAGCTAACATTTTCCCGTATTTAAAGAACTCAAGTCATTTGTTTGAAATTATAATTTAACTTCCATATAACTGAATTCTAATCTTATTTATTGCAAGTCCGGTCAGAAAATCAACAACATTTCCATTAAAAAGAAAATTCTAATCATAATAAAATCAGTCCTATACTACTGTAAAAATTATCTTTAAAACTATATTTTAAAGATAAAATAGATTTATAGACTTAATATTATAATTCTTTTTTCACATTATAGACTATATTCTAGCCACACACACACACATATATATATATTAGTCGAAATTCGTATATAAATACTCCGGAAGTTAAAATTCAGTATATAAATATATATCAGATGTCGAAATTTGATGTAAATATAATATTCTGAATATCCAAATTTTGTTATATAATTTTTTTTTATCAAATTTCGATATCTTCATTTTTAAGGGTATAGATTTCTGAGCGGGTCAAAGTTAAAAGAGTATTTTTGATATTTTTGAAAAATTTTGGGGTGCTGAAAAAATTGTTGGAGGTACAGGGGAGAAATAGCTAACAGTCAGATCACTTAAGATTTCAGAAGTTTAAATGATCTTAATTTATACTAAATTTTTGGGGAATGACTCTTCGAGAACAAGAGTCCTCGGAGTGTTGACCAGTTGGATTTGGTAAGATTCAAGCAAATCCATATGTCCAAGGTCATTTCTTCCAGCACCCTCTTTTCCCTTCCTGCACTCCCCTAACTTTTGCAATCCCTAATTTGCCCTTATGAAAATAAATTAAGATAGAGAAGAATGAAATAGTATTGCCCTCTATTAGAGATGGCAAATAAACCCGTCCCGTGGGTATTGTCCGAACTCGTCCCCGTTTTGACAGAGAATCTCCGCATTGACTGGATATGGGTATGGGTATGGGGAATCCCCGACTTTTTCAATTGGTTATGAGGATGGTTATGGGGATGTACATATCTCCGCCATAATACCCGTCCCCGCCATATCTCCGTCATCATTTAAATTATTAAAATATTCACAATTAATTAAGTAACACTATATATATATATATATATATATATATATATATATATATATTCAATTTTTTATTTCTTCTAACTATTTGGTTTGTCATGAAACTCATTCGCATCTCCAATATATTTTTCATCTTATCATAACATTTATGTAATTATGTTAAAATGATGTATGTCAATTAAAATTTTTTTATGTCTCATATTTGAATATTTCTATTATTTTTTAATATTTTTATTTATTGTATATTTTTCTTTCACATGAGTATGTTTAATACTCTCAATTGAAGTGTTTAATAGCATAAACCTTTTATTTACTAGGTAATATAAAAAAATACTTATTTTTATTAATTTTTCTTTCATTTGAAGACCTCTTTTGTTTCGCTAAAACAATTATTTCTCAACCATTGAGTATATATGTTTATATTTGAAAAGTGTTCTTAGATATCTAAGGTATTTTTCATCTTATCTTATCATACACTTAATTATACATTCGTTTTCCTTTGTGTAATTTCTTTCAATAATTTCTAAGACATCCATTTGTTAATTTTTTAATATTTTTATTTGTTGTTTATTTTCATCATGTAGAATACTATTTCAGTGTATTTTATCTAATTATTTTTTTATTTTCTAAGTCATTATATCAATCATATTATAATTTTTCACTATAATTGTATAAATAACTTTTATTTACTACAATATCAAAATTTAATGTAATTGTAATGAATATTTTTTTTATCATCATGCAACATATATTGGAGTTGAAAAGATACAATATCCATGTTAAAATATTTTTATTATGTTTATTATTTGTTATTTGCATCATTTTGATTAAGTGATGTATTATCTTTTTTATTAGGGTATAAAAAAATAGATTCATTAGAATTTAAAAAATGGAGGTAAACAAACATTTAAAATATATTTTAATTTGAATATTTGTTTTCCTTTAATTTTTTTAAAAATATTTTTAAATTTAATCAACTAGGTTTCATTAATGCTTGCAGTTTGCAAATTTAATAAATGTTTTAGTTCTCATGAAATTTTATTTGGTATTCCAATCTAAAATATAAACAATTATAATTTATTTCAAAGTATTTGATATCGAAGAAACAATTATCTCCTAATATTTAATATTTGATAATATTATATTTCCTTTACCGTAATTTTTTATTATTTTATAAAAATTAATTAAAATTTATATTGAAGTAGTAAGGAAACAAGTACGGGTATGGGTACGAGATTATACCCGTTACCCGGGGGAGATGGGGATGGGATAAAACGTTGATACTTGTTGGGTTTGGGTATAGGGATGAGGATGAATTTTTTTACGGGGATGGGTATGGGATAGTGAAACCCGTCTCCGCCCTGCCCCGTTGCCATCCCTACCCTCTATGATCATTCTTTTGATCTAAGAGATCAATGCATAAATTTTTTGAGCATTTCTTCCTACGACCCTATGACTTCAATCTGCACCCCGTGGTGAAATGACCACTTTGCCTTTATCTTATCCACTTCATCATCATGTTTTTTGTAAGGATGATATAGTTAGAGGAAGCGTGTATGGACCTAAAGATATCAAGTATAAGAGTTTGAGCAAGAATATGGATGAGCATGACAAACACTAAGAGTAGTAGACACTAGGTGCAATTTCACAGGGTTGACACCACCTGTAATTACATAAAGTGGGCAAAAATATGTATAGTGAAGACAAACCTAATTTAACTTCATATTGTTCATAAGGTAAAGTTTATGTCCACTTTGTTGGGAATAGTCCAAGTGTGAGTCAAAGTCCCACATTGGATAGAATAGACAAAGTTAAACATTATATAAAAATAAAGACCCATAACACCATTGCTTTAAGGTTTTGGTGTAAAACTGGTGTCAAATACCTTATATGTGTAAGACTAATGTCATATAACCATATGGAACCACAATCTCTCAATGACTATGACTATAACCATAACTAATGTTAAATATAACCCAACAGTGGTATCAGAGCCGATGGTTTGGAGTGACTGACCGCATAACCATAACCAAAAAGGGGCGATAAGGAAGAAGCAGTCCTAGACCTTAGGTCCAGACCAGATTTGAAAACTTTCGAGATGTGAATCATAGCCTAGTCGATTTTGTACCGAACAGCTAAAACTGATGTCATATTATACTTTCTAGAGAATCACCCTTCAGCCTTCGGATCTAAGTTTGAATTGGCTAGGGGGCATGAGTGGTAGTCAGTTGTCCTCTTTCCTTCCGATGAAGGGATCTTGCTCGCTTTTCTCTAAAGGGCTAGTCTTGGTTCTGTTAAGGGCCTAGTTCTGGACTTTCTTGACCAAGAAAGGTTGGAAGTAGATTGTGAATGCTGAAGTTGGCGCTCAATGGTGCTCTTTCTCGCCCTCTCTATAAGAGAGATGGGATCACCTAAGTCTTGTTATGGATTGATGGCTAAAGGAGTGTCTACCCTACTAGAGATGCTCCTTTTGTATAATAAGTCAGAATAGAAGAATTGAAGGGCTCATTCTTCATGGCTTCCAAGCTCCTGCCTTTCCATGAGCAAGTTGACTTAGTCTAGTTGACCAACAGTAGAGGAAGGGTATGCGTAAGGCAAGTGAATCAGAAGTAGTAGCAATAAGACCAAGGGCGCGCTTTAACTCAAGGGTACACTTTTATCCTTCCAGGATTTGTAGGAGTTTCCTTTCAAAGGCCTTTTAAGAACCTACTCTTGATCCACTGGATATGAATGCTAATCATTGATTCGAAAGTGCCACATTCCCCTCTCTACTACCTATTACCTATTCTCTTCCTTGCGTGGTATATCTTTACTAGGGGAATCAAGGCAAAAAATGGCTTTGGACATTTGATTATAGCACCAGCTCCTCGTCTTCATAGAATAGAATAAGGCATTAGACATGGGCAAGAGCCCTATAGCAGCAATCCTTGATTGAAGTGAAGGAAGAAAGACAAAAGCTCTAGTCCCATATCTTTCTGTTATGGAATTGGATAGTTACTCATATGAAAAGGGGATTCGATAACAGCCTAAGACAATAGGGTTTACGTACAGGCGCAACCCGTATGGATGTAACTTCCATTCCGCTAGTCTGCCCCGTAGTTCAAGCGTGAAAAAATAAGTGCCATTAACCTAACTTCTTTCGATTTCGAGCATCAGCACCGAATTCAATAGCAATAACAAGGGATTCTAACAGCCTTTTGTCCTACCTGTAAGACTCGTGGAAATTAATTAATTAAATAAATAATTAATTAATAAATGCGGCTAGCGGAAGCCTTTATGGCATTAAATTCTAATTTGTATGATGTGGAAAAGTACTAGCACAAGTGGCTGAGAGTACTTGATTGTGTGAGAAGACTTGGGTTTGAGTCCTATGTATGCCAATTATGTGTTATTTATTTGTTATTACCTTTTTATATATGTGATCATGTTGTGGGACAATATAATCCTTGAATTATATTAGTTAACAAGAAACATGAATTGGCTTAATTGTTTAGCATTGATTTTGTATTGGCATGGTTGTGGGTTCAAACCTTGGAAACCCCAAATTAAACTTTATTTTTGCTAAACTGAGTTTTGGCTTGAACATGAAAGGGTGGAGAAATCCCTAATTGAGTGGGCAGCCAAGGGAGGCTGGAAAAGCAGCCCATAAGTGACCATGAATGGAAATTATATGCCTTTTTAATTCTAATTTCGTTTTGTGTAATTAAGGGTAATTAACACACCATTAATTGAATTTTTGAGAGAGAAAGAGAGAGTTTGGTGGTTGATTTTCGTTCTGCACAATTGAGAGAGCGAGTTTAGAGCGATTTAGTATTAGGAGAGGGAGCACAGGAGCTAATTGAAGGGAGAACTTTGGGTAGCAAAGAAGAACCTTGGAATTTTCAAGCTTTTAGCAAGGAAACCAGGTTAGGGGAGTTTCTCACGTTGAATTTTATGTTTTTGGGATTGGATTGCATGATATACTTGGAATTGTATGAATGCCTTTTACTTCTGGTTGAATTTTTGTGCTTCTGGAAAATTTCCAGAAACCGCCTGGCGGGCTGATCATAGCCGCCAGGCGGCACATGCAATTGGTCTATTTTTTGGGTTCCTCAAAAGGAACTGCTTGGCGGCACATTCCCAGCCGCCAGGTGAAGCATGGTGTTTTACCCAATTCTAGGTTTCTGGATGAAGGGCCTAGCGGTATTGGTTGAACCGTCAGACGACGCAAGCCAAAATTGGTTCGTTTTTTGTGCTTTCTAGGTTCTGGGCTAATTAGGATTGAAGGGAAAGCTAGTTTTAATGGTTAATAGATGATTGGATGTCAAATTTCACTAAGTTTGAATAATTGAGGGCTATCGGTGAGAGCATAATGCGAATCACAATTTAGGGTTCACGAAATTCGGATTTTGGCTAGGAATCAATTGTATTGTGAATTGGATTACGAGTTACATGTTAAATTATATTAAGAACTGTTTAACGTGCGGGATTTGATGAATTTGGTTACTTGAAGGTGAGGATGAGATTTGGGTTTCTGGGCGCAGGAAAGCTTTGGTGATTTTCCAGAATTGTTACGCGCCGCCTAGCGGCACCATGATTGCCGCCAGGCGCTATATCAGAGTATTGGGTTCTTGTGTTTTGGTGTATATTGGAGATTGGGGAATTAATCTGCATCATATGGAGTAGAAATTTTGAGGAGTTTGGAATATATGGGGGATTTGCCAATGTTGGATAGGTGATACTAATATTATCTATGTCAATGAGGATAAATCTGCATCATATTGAAATATAGGAACTTGACGTTAACAATGGCAGTTGGACGACTATTAAGATCTTTGAGTTTAAGTGGGAATGAATGGGTAAGTGGAATTGGTTCCTTGAGCCTTCTTGGGGAAATACTTATTGGTATGAAAAGAAAATGGGACTATGGTGTGAGATAACAATAAATTTATGAATGTCATGGGGGGAGGGGGTAACTAGTGCATAAATTAATAAAATTTGTACACATTTGTGAGTGGTATACTTAGCCTTAAATTGCTAGCTAATCGATAAGTATATGAGGTGAAGTGATGAAAGTGACTATTTTGGAGATGCAGTATGAATGCCATAAGTGAAAACGTTTAGGTAAGGGTCTGAAGGACCTGAGGGAAAACCAACAGTGCGCAATCACTGGTATGTCGTCTGGCGGTGAGCTATGCTCTGCCAGGCGAAAGCGTCAAAGCAGAGAGGACTGGAAGCTCGTGGCGCCTAGCGGCAAGAATAGTTTCGCCAGGCGATAACTGCTCAACAGAGGGTCACTAGAACGAGAGCGTCTAGCGGTGAGGGTCTTCCCGCCAAGCGGGATCTGCAATAGTGAAGAAATCTAAGGCGCTACATGCCTAGCGGTACGTGTCCCCCGCCAGGCGATTTTGCTGTTGTAGCCTCAGTTTTTTGGATTTTCTACATGTGTGATCTACAAGGCTTTTGGTGATACTTCAAAGGTGAGATTGCTAGTGTTCCTTGAGTTGAGCTCGGAACGTATCCCTTGAGTTGAGCTCGGGATAGGAGTTAAGCATGTGGCATTCCTCGAGTTGAGCTCGGAATGACATCCCTCGAGTTGAGCTCGGGATGGCGGATGAACACGAGGAACCCTTGAGTTGAACTCGGGTTGGCGAGTGTTGCCGGTGTGAGTGTGCTGGTTGTGGCCAGTACAGATGGGTCCAAATAGATTGCCCTTCTCAGTAGTTGACTAACGAGTTTGATAGTCTTGGAACGTTGTGAACTAAGTTCGTATTTGGGAACTCCACCTGGCGTTACGAAATAGCAATGGTTTCCCGCACGTGCTCTATCGGTTGTGGCCGATAGGTATGACAGCAAGTCACCTTGGGGTAATCACTAAAAGATGTAGAACCCGATTCACATGGTGGTGGCCATGTGGTATGGAATTAACGAAACTTTTCCTAATGTGAATGATGTGATATATATATATATATATATATATATATATATATATATATATATATATATATATATATATATATATATAGATATAATTATATGCTTTATCTGTTAAGCTCACCCTATCTGCTTGTGTTTGGCGATGATCGTGTATGCGGTACACGTGAGTAGATGATGTTGTTGCAGGTGGTTCTGGTGAGGCTTAGTGCCGGAGCGGAGATAGCTTGGGAGTTTTGTATTATTTTGATTTGAACTATTTTGTAAACTCTTGTGAGAGGTTTTATTATTATGTTTAGTTTTATAAACTATGGATTGTGGATTTTAATTGGAAGTAATAAAATGTATTAAATTTCCCGCGTTTTTGGGAAATTAGGTATTATTAAATGCATTGTATTTGTTTATTTTATTTATTTTATTAAAAATTCGTAATATCCGGTCGGGATGTTACACTACCAGCAGCCTATTCTTTCACTTTCAAAGGCAAAGCTCGCATATTAGGAGTGGAATTCCCTAGTAATAAACTTTCCTAGAGAAGAAGGCGTTCACCAAGGAACTAGTTGGTAGGAGGGATAGTTGGCCGACTTTCAAGCCCATGTGACTGAGTCCGGAGATTTCTTTTTGTTTTCAGGGTGTACGAAGTGAAGGCTCGTTGAGACCTTACCTTAGGAAGACTTTATAGGCACAGTACTAGGGACCGAACTCTCATTTCCTTGCTTAACTTAAGGCCCTTCGCCTATTGATGCTTTAGTGCATCACTTATGTATTTAGCTGAACAGGGTAAACATCTTCTTTAAGCTTCCATCATTGGGATGCCAAACTATAGGTTAAGCTCCTAGGATCGATGAAAGCTTTTATTTGAGGGTTGATAAGGATTTCAATTTCCCCTATAAGAGGATCCCTTGTGTGCTATGTCTACGAGTCTCTCAAATACAAGAAAATTACATCTCTCGTTGATGTGAGACTTCCAACAATAAATAAGTATAGACGTTATAATGGAACAAATGTTATTTCTTGTTTGTTGAGGGGTGATGAATTGGAGGTGAGAGGTTCTTATTAAAATGAAGGAAAATTATATTTTAACTCTCTTTTTTGACTTTAATCGTTTACTTTCTGACTTGGTTTAGTGTGGACCATTGATTTTTTTAAAGAAAAAGATAGTGATATATTAATCAATGATTCACATTAAATCATGTTATAAAGTAAATGATGAAAGTCAAAAAATAAAATAGGAGTCACATAATGATTATCCTAAAATAATCATTGATTAGGTTTTAAGAGTACCAGAGGAAGTGGAAATGGGTGATTTAACCTTACCTAGCATTGGTAGACTTAGGACAGAAGACAATGTTGTAGTATGCAGGATTGGAACAGTTGAAGGGCCTGACTGGGTTAATGGAGGCTTGCGGACATGCCGTCTCGAATATCTCGCACGAGGAATCGCTCCCATCGCAAGGGTTCTCACAACCCACCACTTCCTCATTTCTCGTTACCTTTAGCTCCGTTGGACACACTGCGTTCAAATCCACCCCGCAACCCGTGCTCTCACACTTCCCGCCAGAACCACTCACGGGATCAACAATCACCGGCACGTTGAACCCTTGCAACAAGCTCACGTAATAAAACTCAGACCCGTTCACTCCGTCTAAGTTAAACTCCACCACCGTCTCCGGCGCTGACCCTTCTTTGTTACACGTTAGATTGCCGGAGTTGCAGTCGCCGGTAGCGCAAGAAAAATTTCCGGTAACTGAGTCGGTGGTGCAGTGTGTGCGGGCCCAGATTCGACCCTGCCAATTCTCGGGTACGCCGACGCTGGAATTTTCGCCGCTGGCCAAAACGAACCCCGTTCTATTGCTCAAAGCTGGCCACACCGTGTAGTTGCATTGGTTGATCAAAGTCATTATTCTGGCGGAATCGATCCCTGTAAATTAAGTAATGCTGTTAGAATCGGGTAACACCTTCAAGATTATGCAGACGTTAAAATTAAATGTAATTCTTAGAAAAACTTAGATCGAACCTGATAAATGAATGGTTAAGGATACCAAAAGTGAGAAGAACCATGTTGTTGAGTGAACCATGTTGAGAATGAATAAGGAAATTGTGATGAAGCGAAGATTAAGGGCCAATTATGTAAAGAGTGTGGCTTTTCTCTGAATTAATAACGTGTACGTGATGACTAAAATGCTGTCCGAGACTTTCTTTTCTTCTTGGCTGCAATGTTATTACTTATAATTTTACTTGTTACATTGTTCAATGACTTGTAACATGGGGTTAACTTCCAATTTTTTGAAAATTTGAAAATATTTTAAAATCAAAATGTTTTACTGGTAAACTTTGAAATGATTATTTATTATATAAGAAGTTCAATTAGGGTTAAGTTCAATGCAAAATTTGTAAAAGGTTTGTTTCCTTCTATTACGGGTTTGAATCTTGACTACAAAATAAAGATTGATTTCTTGTACAATACTACAAAAGTGTTTCATTCATTAGGTGAATATTGAAATATATGATTTGATTTATTTAATTAAGTAAATTTGAAATGTTGACATTGGATATCATAACGTTGATTGTATAGTCTTGCATCTCTGTAATAGAGACTTGTGTGCTCTTGAAAGTCATTGTGGTCTACTAGCTCACGTTCTCAATCCAAAATTTACGTTACCTTTATTTTATATTCCATATCAATATTTCAACACATAAGTATCATATGTTCTCAAAGTACCTTTTCTCGATGAAAAAAAAATAACAATATTTGTTTCCTAATTATCACCATAATTATGACCAATAAATTATAGTAGTAATAAATGTTTCCTTATATTTTGTATCAATTTTAAAATACTCATGTTGCGATGAAGTAATGGTTGTTGTGATGTTGAACAGTGTGAAGCTTGGGTTATATGGGTGACTTTTGGTGGTTCTAGTGAAAACCTGTTGAGGTAGGATTTTGAAGGGAATATCAAAGGGAAGGTTCTGGGTACATCAGGAGAAGAACCGGTGATATTTTAGTACATAGTGGAATTGTTCAATGTTATAGTTTGGGTATTTTGCATTTATCTCATTTATTTACGTACTAAATCGTATTTTGAAAAGTTTATTCAACTTTTATTTTACTTTTTTCAGGTTCATACTCAAGATAGTATTGTAAAGTAAATGAAGGAATGACTGATTCTAGAAACCTCTGGATTTTAAAATTCAAATGTTGTAATATTTTATCTTTTAGTCTTTGTATATATCATACTCACTTTTAACATTTAGTTTTAATGCTTATAATTATTTATTTGAACTCATTTTATTTAATTATTATGTATATTACATATTCTGCAATAGTTATATTTGTGATATAAAGAGACTTAGTCACATTCTAAAAGTTATAATTAATGTGACATAATTTAATAATATACGAAGAAAACATAAGAATTTACATGAATAATCGTAATTTTAAAGCTTTCAATCTAAATGTATATTTATATTCTAAATTAATTTAAAAATATTTTCAAAAGTGTTATAATGTCTAATATTTATTTTTTGACATCACATTATAAAAGTGTTCTTAAAAAATAAACAACACGTAAAGATGTATGACTTTTCTGAACGACAACATTTTAAAAAATATTGTCTAAAGCAACATAAAAGAATATTTTATCTATAAATAATAAACAACATTAAAATTTATAATTTAATAAGTAATATCTAAAATGTGTTGTTTATAAAAAATAAACAATATCATATGTGACTTATAAGAATTTTGTACATTGTGTGACTTAATAAAAAAAGAAAAAAGAAAAAATCTTTGTCAAGTTTCTCTCCATGCCCTTAAACTGGTATCTTCATCTTTATCCTCAGTGGCGATTCTTGATTTTTCTGGTTGGTCTCGTCCAATGTAGGCTTTATTCAGATATCTTTTAGAACTACTTATATGAATTAAAACAAGAATGATTTTTTTTATAAAATACAATTAGTTAGTTATGTAAGTTGATTTGTAGAAATTTTTTGTCTCGGTTTTTTTGAAGTTGTAATTTGTAGAAATTCATCTAAATGTTAAGTGATTTGTTTTTTTAAATAAATATGATTTTGTTAACAGTTATAACTGTTGTTAAATATTAGATGAATGTTTTAAAAAAATATATATATGATTTTTTTTCGGTTATAATTGATGCTAAATATTGAATGAACATATTTTTTTAAAATAATTTAGAGCCGATCAAAATTAATTTTAATAATTTTAATGGTGGTTATTCTGATAGTTATATTGTGATACTTTTATGACTTTAAAATTTATGTTGATTGATTAACTGCCGGATATAAAAATAGTGATGGTTATAACTGTTATTAAACCACACACATAAATGATCCTAAAAATAAAATTTTTAGTAGCGAGACCATACTTTTTAGTCGTTTGTCTAAAGTAAAAAAATGCTATAGTGAAAATGCGATGAAAATAAAGAAGACAAACATTGATGAGACAAATAACAAAAAAACAAGAAGCAAAGGTTGTTTCGAGGAAGAAGAATAGCAAACTTGAAGATCATGAATAAGAACACTTTTATAGCGTTGCAAGATAACTTATGAGAGAACTATTGTCTTCCTAGATTGGGAAAAAGGTTTTGATAGATGTAGGGTGTGTTTAGATTGTAATTAAAAAAATTACATTTGGTTGAATGAAATAAAAATCTCATTCAACGAGTAATCTTCATGGTGTTGCTTTTGAAAGCAACTCACATTTAGTGCTCAATAAAATAAAAAAACAAATTATCAAACATCATTATATGACTTCCAACACAAAGTGAATGTGCCTTTGAGCTCCCAAATGATAAAACAAGCACACACGTAAGCTACATTGGTTGTTCTTTCTTTTCTGGACGAGCTTCATTTGCATGTTGCATAAAATGTAAAAGATTGAGTCTGTAAAAAGCATATAAACATGATTTTTTTTTCTTTCCATTAGAACAACTTAATTATTATATTAAAACATAGTTGATTGTCTTGAGACATTTGAAGAAATTGTCTCGTAACACAGATAATTAATTATATTTAATATGATTACTCACTTGAAATAATTGATTATTTCCATCCATTTTAAAAAACCCTCACCATAGACCTTTAATCAATTATCTCAACGAGAATTAATTATTGTTCTTTGTTGGTTCCTAGAACCATCGATAAAATCGATTATATATCTTCTATCTTCAAAATAAATCAAGTACAAACGCTTTCAATCATTAAAAAATCATTTCGAAAACCTTAAAAATGATTTTATCCTTGTATTTTTACGTACTCAATCTTTATTGAATCATTTGTCAAGGGTTATACACTTCAAAACTTCTCTTTTGGATTGTTTATACACTAGTTACTACAACAAAAGCAATTTTTACTAGAGGTTATTTATAACATTTCTGGGGTTTTAACTCCCGCTAAAAGAGTTTCCAGCGGTTTGTTATTCCTCTAGAAAAACCAGCGTCGTTAACGGATTACCGACAATTTTGAAACCCTAGTATTTATTTCAATTTTGTAACCGTAGTACCTTTTGGAACCCTAGTATTTATTTCGATTTTGTAACCGTAGTACCTTTTCCTTGTATGTAGTTTTAAATCTTTTATACTGTATAATAATATCAAAAGTCCATTTTTACCCCTGCAATGCAATTCATTATTTATTAATGTTTTTACTTTTCAAATTTCCTTAATTTTATTTATTATACTTTTTGAATGTATAAAATTCATAAAACATATGATAAAAAAAATTATAATATTTAGATATTTGTTTATAACTAAATATAACATTCATAAAAACAAAAAACGTAGTCTATAAGTTCAAAGTAAATAATAAAATTCGTATATCATTAATCATGTCCAAACCTATTTGATTACATGTTCTTGGCTGAAGATCTTTCCAAACTTTCTTGAATTATATACTCTCTTACAACCTAAGAAAAAAAGTATCATTAATCCATTAAGCATGTGTGGGTCATAGCCTCTCATAGTCGAGCTTCTCTGACTGCAAATGAAAAAGAAAGAGTGAGGTAACTTGAACTTTAACGAACAACTAAAATGAAAAGAAAAAAATGTTATGTTTGTAGAGAAATAAAGAAAATTTCAGTCATATTTCATTCATTATATGACTATTTAAGGAAATCAACTGCTACTAAGCACAATACTTATTTAGTGTAATAAATACAAAAATAAGACAGGTACAAGTCTAACTCAATTAAACAAGATATTCTTGGCCAAATACTAGTTCGGCTTGATCAGGTTTTTGCTTAAGCTGATCCTGCAAGAAGCTTATCTAGTAAGAAATAGTAGTTCAAAATTGAACAAGTTAAACAGTACCTTGATAAGCATGTACGTAGGAAGCCAAGCTGGACCAGTGGGAATCCCTACCCACGCAATCTATCAATTAAGCATGAGTTTTTCTCAGTATAAAACATTAAAATTCTTGACAATTTCTTCATAATTGGAATCAAGTACATATACCGTGCAATCAATTCGCACTATGTTGGATTATCATGCATCAGATTGCTTATCATAAAATGTCAGCATTTTAACAACTTACTCACTTTGACTTTAGCATCCACTATTTTTGTTCAGGAGAGAAAATTTGTTGCAATCCCCTTCTCCTGTACTTTTGATTCCTAACTTCTAGAAAGAAAAAAAAAAAGTTATAGCCTACCACCTCACCGAAAACAAATCAAAGTTCACATTCGAAAACTAAACAAAGAATAATTAAAACGAAAAGGAAGTAAATATTTGTGAGAGAACTAACAGTAGCAGATATTTGGATGCTTTGTGGGGAACATACCCTAGTTTTTCTCTTTTTACATAATTTTACAAGAATTGTTATCCAAGTCTCTTTTTTTCCCCTTTATCTCCTTCCAGTTGAACCAAGAATTAATGCGCTGATTAGGTAAATTGTTTTAAATAAAGTTTGCTTAAATTAAACAAATGAAAACAACTTTTATAATAATTTCTCTCAAGGTCTCTTTTTCTCTTTTCTCATTTCATATAAACAAGACATTAATTCTTATAAAAAACTTAAGCTTAATGAAAACAATTTCTTCAAGAATTATGGTCAGAGTCTCTTTCTCATTATTCTCTTTTCAACTAAGACTCTATTTCGTTGATTTAGTAAATTTAATATCAAGTTTGTGTAATTATGCAAATGAAAAAAAAGTAAAAAAGAATAGAGCGATATTCATAAAATTTCTGTTAATAAGACTGACATGCATTAGTTTGAGGTGCTTTTGTGCTTAAATATACATTTTGTCTATTGAATGATAAAGATGTATGAACAAGAAATGGTTAAGAAACATTTATAATGTTTAAAGTAGGAGTTTTATGAATTTTAAATTTTACTGAAGCTGATACTTAATCTATCTTTCATTCTGATCTTTATTTATTTAGTTATTGAGAAATTTAAAGGATGCAACATTGTAAATGGGCAAATCGAACAGATTGAATTAATCTGAGAAATGAATGAGCAGAAGAAATATCTGGAAACTAACATGTTGCCTAACAAAGCATGAAACTTAACAATGGTCTTTTCTTTCTCGACACAAATGTCCCCTCTCTTTAGATCAGCTCTCAAATAGTTAATCCACTTTAACTTGTAACTCTTGCCAAATTCTAAAAATCCTTTACAATCGAAAAGTGTAAATGGCAGTAAGAGAAAACGTTATTCAATCCATGGCTCAAATTAGACTCTTGTACAATAATTATAGCTGGAAGGTCACACTCAACAAAAAGGTACCTAGAAAAGAAAACTATAAATGCACTAATAATATTTGTGGAATTAATTACCTTTTGTACCTGCATTTTTTGGCAACGTCCTCCAACTATAAAAATGCATTACCTGCATTTTAAATATTGTCAAGCATATGCATATAATTAGCCAATATTAGTTATCAAATAGCTTCGTGAAAGATGATTATTTGACGTATAATGTGAATTTTTTAGATCTGAATCAGAATATATAGGAAAAGGATGAGAAAGATTTATATTGGTTGATGGGTGTTTGATGTTGCAGGTATCTGGTGCATGCCAATGGCATTTGTGCAGGTTACTCTCTATTTTTAGCTGTTATTGCTGCTATGCCACGCCCTTCCACTATGCCTCGAGCTTGGACTTTCTTTTTGCTTGATTAGGTCATCACATCTCACTCATTCTTAATTTCTTCTTGCAATAAGGTGTTATATAGCTACCTAATTAAAGAGATTATAAATGCTCCAAATAATGATGATTAAACAGAACTAGATGGAATATCTCTGCCGCCACAATAACAAAGGATTTGATTGTGGTCGTGGCTTTATCAACAATGGTGCTGTTATTTGACACTCTTTCAACTTCTGTAAATATTCTCAGCATTGCTTTGGTTTAAGTGGCACCGGTAATTCAAGTCTGTAAATCTATTTGGACTAAAAAGGTACAGATAAGGATTAAATTTAAGCCTTCAAAATGATGTTCACACTTATGAAAAAGCAATTTTTGTAGCCTAAACCAGAATCAAATTTTAGTTTTTAAATATTATGTCTCTTATATAATCAGAACTAGCAAATGAGCAGTTAAACCAAACACCCACTTTATCTTCTGGCATGCTTTGGATAATTCCATTGACATGTTTTGCCACTTTGTCCTATTTTGACCTTCGGTTTGGGCAAATCCATCTTGAACTTTCAATTCAGTCAGAATTGACCTTCAACGAAGCCTTGTATTGGACCGATCAATCTCGACCTTTAATTTAGACTAACCGTTTTGACCTTTGACTTGAATTGATTTGTCTTGATCATTGACTAGATTTGACATGTCTTTACCTTTGGCTTGACTTATGATGTTAATGTTAATGCTAATGATGCATATATTGAAAATTTGTCCAATTTGCATTGTTAGGTGCTAACATACATAGTTCTAGCTGCTGGAGTAGTGTCAACTGAGGTTTTGTACCTAGCAGAGAATGGAAACACTACCACAACATGGAGCTCAGCCTGTGGATCATTTGGTCGATTCTGTAACAAGGTGACAGCATCAATTGTTATCACATTTGTGGCAGTGTTTTGCTATGTGTTGCTTTCTCTTATTTCCTCTTACAAGCTGTTCACCAAGTATGATGCACCAGCAGCATGCAGACCAATTGCACCCATTGAGGTTGCTACTTTCCCTGGCTGACTAACCCCTTATGTATAACAATGTGTTCATGTATGTGTATGCTTAATTGCTTCCAATTAATAATGTAATGACGTATAAGATGCGTACCAAAAGAAGATCCTCTTCAGTGCCAAAGACTTTGCGAGCTTTTTCTAAAGATTTTAAAGAAATCCTCTTGTGCTTCCTGCATATAACTCACAGAATTTTGAATTTGTAAATTTATAAAGATTATCAACAACTCTTATTTTAGGACTAAAAAAAAGAATAGGTAAACTATTTATCCGATGGTCTCTTAGGCCAAACGACCAGTGATTACCAATGGTGGGATTTCTGGTCCTGAATGAAACAGAACAACCAAAATTTTTGTGAAGGAATATGTATGTGTATTAATGCTTCATGTTTGGTTCCATATTTTGCATGCAAATCTTCACATCTGGATGCAGCTAGTTATAGCTTCTACATTTTTTAGCAAAATTGACGTTTTTCTTTCTCTCTCTCTCTTGAACAAGTTTCCAAATACAAACCAAATTAATAAACAAGGAATCATCATGAAACGCGACCTGAGACAAAAGCAGAATAAAACCAAATTGTTCAAACACTTTAAGAAGGAAAAATCTTAATTATTAATGACTGATTCACTGAAGTACATTGCTGCAACTACGCAATTTATGAAATTGTTATGTTTCGTTAGGGCAATTTGGAACATGAAAGTTCGTTCACACCAGATGCTATCCAATTTGAAGGGCCAAGAAGTGCCCCACTCCACATTATTTTGGTGTGAACACAAACTATTAAATAAAAATTTGAATTGATGAAAAGAAGCTACCACAAGCAGGGTGTTCATTGCTTAGGAAAATTGATGGCCAAATTGCAGCCAAAGGGCTATTCCAAAATTTAATTAATATTCAAAAGAAGACATATAGAATATTCCATTATAAGCAAAAATAAATTTCTTTCGGCATGTGAAATATCAACAAGCTCTTCAATGCATTTCAGATTCTCATTGTTACTGTAAGCTGGAGTTGAAATCCTGAAACATAGCATAAACCTTTGTGCTATGTTGTCTTCAAATGACAGTATGCAATATCTATGTAATTGAACTTAGTTTTTCAAGGAATTTCTAATCGAGTGATATTCCAAGATGCTTAAAGAATTTGACAGTAATGTCTGAAAAGATCATCAATAGAGGTCCAATTCTAAATCAGATATATTGCTTTATCAATCTTACTTACCATGAACCTTATCATTCTTTTCCATCCAAGTATGATATACACTTAACATAACATGTATGTGGAAAGGTGTGGAACTGTGGTTTTCGGATCCAGAGTTACAACATAAGAGCATTGATCTTTCAAGTAATAATTTAACAGGTGAAATACCAAAAGAGATTGGATATTTGGCTGGTCTGGTTTGTCTAAATTTATCCCGAAATTATCTAAGCGGAGAAATTCCTTTAGAGATAGGAAATTTAAGTTCACTGGAGTCCCTTGACTTATCAAGAAATCGTATCAGTGGGGGAATTCCTTTTTCTTTTTCTCAAATTGATGATCTAGGCAAATTAGATTTATCACACACAACTCTCTTTCAGGGAGAATCCCACGAGAAAGGCATTTTGAAACCTTTGAAGGCTATAGTTTTGAAGGAAACAAAGATCTTTTTTTAGTTCATATGTTCGTTTCAGGATCTCTGATAACCTTTTTCTATGGTCCACACTTCTCTTATAACATAGTTACTAAATTCTACTCAAATGCAATGATTACTATAATTTTTCTAAACAGTTTTTGGTTCACTCTCGAATTCACAAAAATTTGAGAAACTTGATTAGTACCATTGGAAAACATGGTTAACATATAAGAACAAAATCTAAGAGTACAAAATCAAAGATGAAGCTGCAAAGAGCAAAGAGGAGCACCTGAATAGAACTAGGGATCACACTGTTACAATGGTTGTAGTGGTTGTGGAATCACGCTCCGATTGCGGTGGCTATGGCACTGTAGAGCTACTACTTGATGGTGGAAAAATAATCAGTGAGTTAGGGCATGAGTAAGAGAGATGAAATTGAAGAGGAAAACGAAATCGAAAGCAAGGACACAAGAAAATGAAATCAAAAGCAATGATGTAGGGAACGAAATCGAAATTGAAATGAGACGAAATAGAAAATAGGAGATGAAATCGAAAGAGAAAGAGCAATAAAAAGTAAGGAGATGAAATTGAAACCAAGATAACGATCTTCATTACCTTAAACTTCAAGCAAAAACGGTGAAGCCACAGTGGAGGCACGGTGGAGGCACAGTGGAGGCTCAGTGGAGACATAGTTGAGGCACGCACGAGAAGGGTTTATTTTCTTACTACTAGGGTAAAACAAAGAAAAAGAAAGAGAGGAGGAAAGGGTAACATGTACGAGTTAAGTAATTCAAAATTACGAAAAAGGAGAAAAATAAAGAGGCGTTCCCTTGGTTAGAAAAACCCCAGGTAGTTAAAGGGGGCAATGTGTATATTTTATTAGAGGTTATGATAAGTCCAAAATGTTATATTTTTGTAGTGAGTGTATGGTGTCAGCGTGTAGCGGAGTTCTACACTAGTTTGCATTCTAAATAGATTTTCTAGGAGTGCGTCTTTCTTGAGAGATTGCGTTGCATGTGTAGTGTTTGTAATATTTAAATTTCAACATTTAATGAAAAAATTCAGCTCAAATTCTTTGAATTCAAACTAGTCATAGAAATCACTATAAAATCTTGTGTATCTTTTTTTCTATCTCTTACTTCTTTAGATGTTCTTGTTCTGTGATGTACGGTCAATCATGGACTAAAACATCCAAGATTTAAGAAAAGAAATTAATCAAAGTAGATTTTAAACAATTTTATAAAAAGTTTAAGAAACCTTACCACCCTTATATTGAAATATCATTTAAATCAAAGTTCAACTAAATTTAGAAAAGTAGACCACCTTGGTGCTAGTTTGGGACCATATATCACTATAAGAAAAATTAATATTACTGACTGTCAAAACTCGTCGATAATAATTAAAATTTGTCGATAAACTAAAGTTACCAACGGATTATTGACTTTTGCCGGTAAATTTACTGATAAAAATTTTGATTTGTCGATATTAACCGATCGAAAAATCCATCGATAAATAGCGCGCACTAGTTCATCTTCTTCCTCCTCCCTCTTTCCTGTTTTTTCCTTTAGCGTTTATCTTTCCTTTTTTTTCTTCCAGAACCTCTTCCACTCCATCTCAAAAAATTCATCGCTGCCACAAGCATCGCCATAGTAGTCGTCGTCGCAGCCGTTGTCGGTTCCTCCTCTTCCTTCTCTTTTTCCATTTCCTTCTTTTCTCTTTCTCTTTAATCACCCCCATCGTGCCACCATCATGTCTCCATTGCACCACTGTCACACAATCACCGCATTGTCGTTGTGCCACCACCTTGTCACCGCTGCGCCTTCAACATGTCCTCCTTCTTTTCCTCTTCCTCTTCCTCTTCCTCTTCATTCTTATTTTTCTTCTTTTTCTTCTTCTTCATCTCTTTTTCTCTTCTATTTCTAATACAGTCTCTTAAGGTGAGTTTTTGGTGAAAAATTTTTCACTCCTTTTATCAACGGATTGATATGTTAGTTAAAAATTTTTTAAATTTTATGTAAATATCGACAGATTTTACTAATAGATATTTTTGTTGATAATTTTAGTCTAAATTAGTACTAGATTTTATCGACAAATTTTTCTATCAATAATTAAAACATTAAAACATGTATTACCGACAATAAAATTTATTAATAAAAATATATCTATCTATAAAATTCCGTCAACTTTAATATTTTTTATAGTGGATAATTATGTGAAGATACACACTTTATCTGTAACTTCACTTTAAACAAAGTGATGTTTGTTTATCTAGTAAAATATTGTTTTACAGTAAATAATAAATTAGAGTTAGATTACCTGTTTGTTCCTAATTTATTATTATTTTTTCTTTCTCTTATTTATGTACATTTTGTCTCTCAGTTTCCAAATTTTGTCTTCTAACACTGCACCATCAAACTTGTATCATACCAATATCACTGTATCCATCCACATTAATATCACGCATATTATCATGTCAATATTGATGTGACGTTATTGATATTGTCACAACATTATTAGAAGAAAACAAAATTTGTGATAAAATTAAAAGTTGAAGTGAAATCTGAGTGAAAAATAATACATTAGGAGAGTTTTCTTTTTTTGTAACTTTCTTTCATTGAAAAATGGTCACTTGAAACAAAATTGAATTAAGTATTTTCTTTTTTAAATAATTTTATTGAATAGAATGAAATCTTTCCAACTTGTAACACTGAAACTGAAAGTGTGAATTTAAAATAAAATTTCTCGATAGATAGTTTACATGGAGGTACAAAAGACCAATATAAAAAATATTGTGATAATTACATGTTTTTATAATTATTAAATAATTGATATCTGTCTATATTAGAACTAGAGATAATGATGGTAGTCATAGATATAAATATTATTTACGCGCTATCAATTGAAAGAAAATTATCTTGTTTAGCTTTCTTAATATCTGTCGGTACTCCCACAAAAATTATTCCTGATTTTATCATAAATACCTACAAAGATCATTTAAAAATCATTCTTTAAAATAAAAATTCAAACTAAACTTAATATCAACTTATAGTCCAAATAATATTATATAACAAAATATTAGTACAAATAAGTTTAATATTTCTATAAAAAAAATTCAAATGAATAGTATTGTATCATAAAATATAAATTTAAAAAAATTCAAAAACAATTTTAATTTCACAAGTATAAATAAGCAAAATAATAGATAAAATCAAATTTTAAATAATATGTATTAATTGATTAACTTTTTTTTAACAACTATTCTTTTGTTACTTGATTTGAAAAAAAAAATCAAATAAAAATGACCAACCATGGATAGCAGGTTGTGTATAATGATTCTGCACCAACACCATGTTTTAAGATGCCAATGATTAAAATATTCATATGCATTACTACTTGTGAAAATCCATTCAAAATATATATTTAATATCTATTATAGATTTTATTCCTAAATATATATTTATACGAATTTTTTTGTCATCATCAAACTTAAAAACTAGTTCATTAGGAGGGAATATTTCAAGGTTATTCTATACAGTGAAAGGTATGGGTTGGGACAACCCAATTGTTCTTATTCAATATATTTGTTTTTTTTTTATTAAAAAAAATACAGTGAAAGATTACTAATCTCACAAAGAGTTATATCTACTTAGCGAGATTATCCACAAATCATGTAACTTTATTTTTCGCCCAAACTCTCTTTAATCATCCAAATTTATTAATTCCATCACCTATTATGAAAATGTCATCTTCTTTTATTATAAAAAAAAAAACTATTGAAAAAAATACAATTTTATACATATATGTTGCATAATCACATACATCAAGACGTATACTTTTATAAAAATAATATATTTCACACCCTTCAACTATTCAATCAATATCTTATTAAATATAAGCTTAAATATGTTTTTAGTCTTAACTTTTAGTAAAAACTAAAATTAATCTATTTTCAAAATTTTAACTTAATTTAATCTTCCAACTTTAGAACAACGTGAATGTAGTACTTTTAACTAGATTTTCTTTAGTTTATTCGACCTTTTAAAAGCATTTCTTAGTTAATATTGAACCAAAAATGTATAAAACGCTGAAAGCAACCCAAATACTATCATGAAATGTATTTGAAACATTAAATAAATCTAAAAAAGTTTAATTAAAAAATAATCAAATTCACGTCAAATTATACCAAAATTTTAAAGAGAGATTAATTCTATTTTTTATTAAAAATAAAAGGAGTAAAAATATATTTAATCTTTAAATATATTTGATAATTAACTTTCCTTATCTTGCATACTTGAAAATCTTACATTTATATTTTCCTAGAAGGTGAACTGAGCTTATAAGTTCCAAGTATAAACCTATATTATATTTCTCCTGTACAACATTCCAAAGAGAAAAAGAAAAAGAAAACATTGAATCTTTACCGGGAAATGAAATACTTACATAGATCAAGAATTTAATTGAATACTTCTCACAATTGTATTTTGTCAATACAATAATATTGTTATCATCTTTAAAATTTAAAAATAATTTAGCGAAATTGAAGTAAATAACAAATAGATTTTTGTAATGAAATAAAGAAGAAAATCCATAACTTATTTATATAGATTTTTATTTTTTATCTATTATTTATATTTATCTTAAAAATTTAGCTTCTCACTCTCCTTCCATAACTTTGCATTTTTATAAGTTCATAGTAAACCCTCCATTGAAAACCCAAATAATTAATGATAGAAAAGAGAATAGATGAAAGAAATATTGGCTGATTGAGAAAAAATCATGAGGCAAAATAAGTTTATACTACCACCAAAGTTGCATACACTAAATTTTTGAACAAATATCTTAGTAAGAATTTTAGAAGAGCAATTTAAAATAATTATTTTATTTAAGTTGAAATCTATTAAACGTGACGTTAGAAAGAGGAGACTATGAGCATGGACAAATTCAACCCCAATTTTCTTTTAAAAGTTATATTCATTAGAATTTTAATTCCTTGTTTATATTACTTGATGTGACATAATGACATAAATTGTTTTGATTTTTGCATTTGTTTTTTAAGCTATTTTCATTATTTTTTGAATGAATGAGTCCAATTTCAAGAAACTCATACAAAAGTACTTGTCTAGCAGTTTGTTGCATGCGCAGTTTTTAAAAGTTCATTAAATAATTTTAAAGTGTAAATTTGTTTTCCTAATGTAAGTTAGATTAACTCCTAAAACATTTCCAACTCCTACAGTAAAATATTGACTTTTTAATTTGGTGATATAATTATATCGATTTTAAAGTAAAGGAAGTATATAAAATTGCAATAACAACTTTGATTTTTAACTTTTTGGTTATATGTTTCGATTTTAAAATAAACAAAGTATATAAAATTACAGTAACAATTTTGAAATTTTCGTAAATTTATATATTTTGATTATTCATGTGATCAAAACACATCCAACTATGTACTTCGGTTGTTAAAAATTAAAATCTATAAAGGATGGTAAAAGGGTGAGGATTAGTTTCGCTATCGCGTACTCATTTCTGTAGAAAAATTCATTTTCATCCCATATTCATACCCAACGCATGTTAAAGTTGTGTCCAATCCTCATCCTTACAAGTAACGGGTATAATCTCATACTCATATCCAGACCTATTTTCTTATTACTTCAATATTAATTTTAATTATTTTTTATAAAATAATAAAAAATTATGGTAAATGAAACATAATATTATCAAATATTTAATATTATGAGGTGATTTTTAAACATGTTTAAAATATGTTTATTAATTTTTAAATATTTAATTGATTAAAATAAAGAAAATAAAGGTTATAAAGTAATTTCACTTTTTTTATGGGAATATAACTTATTTTATTCTCAATACAAGGATAAAAATTGTAAAAGAAGGTAACTTAATAACTTTATAACTAACATAACCATATGAAGAAATATGTATATATCTTATAGTCAATATAGGAGTACCTTATATTTTTCATATGAATGTAATTAAAATTGTGTAGAATTTTGGTCTTTGTGAAAATGTGGTCTTTTCAATGTGAAAATGAAATTTTTATAAGGATTAAATAATAATTTTTCTCTCTTAACTTTATGTGAAAATTGAAATTAGTTCTTTTTCGAAACTTTGGACCAATTAGTCTTTCATCCTTCGAAATGCGTATATTTAATTATTTTAACCAAAGTTTGTTATATTTATTTGATGTTTCGAACACGTTTTTCAATTAATATTAATGCAAAAACATGTCCAACAGAATAAACAACTCAAATATTATCATTAAAAGTATTTGAAACGCAAAATAAATTTAACAAAATTTAATGAATATGATTAAATCCACACATTTCTAATGTTTGGGGTACTAAATTGGACCAAAATTTCAAAGATTGACTAATTCTAATTTTTACTAAAAGTCAAGGGACTAAAAATATATTTATCCCTTTTTATAATAAGTAAAGATAAGTAAGTAAAATAACATGATAAAATAATAATTATGTTGTCTAGTTAATAAAAAAAAATAAACAATAAAGATTTAATTAAAAATGTAATATTTTTTAGTACCTAGTAAATTAAAAAATTTAAATAAAAACTTAATTATAAATATCTAAACTTATCATGAAACTTAATGAAGTCTTAATCATGATCATTTAATTAATTTTGTCTAACAAAATTAATGAGAAATGTATATTGTGATATATTTTCATAAATAAAAAACTTAAAAAATAATAACATTTTAAAATTAGAGACTGAAATCAGTCATAATCTTTTAGTTTTAAAAAAATATTATCATAGTTTAGTTTAAAAAAATATATAAATATCACAATCAAGTGGTCCTTATAATTTCCATCACATTGTAATTACTGCACTTAAAGAATGAAAGCTAACCGAGGTACAAGTGTATTTCCTCATTGACACACGTTAAATTGATAAATGCAAATTATAGTAATTAGATAAATATATGATTGATACGATAGTTAGTGTCATTAAATAGATACCCATTTAAAACCAAGCAACTAACCAATAACCACTTATTCACATGTATCTCAACTAATATTTTTAAAATATTTTTTGACGTTTGTTGTTTCTGAAGTAAACAAAAAATTTGCACTCAGCTTAAGTCATATAGATAACAAATAAATAAAGATTCAATGGAAGTCAAATTATTTATTATTTTACATATATATATATATATATATATATATATATATATATATATATATATATATATATATATATAAATAAAAATAAAAAAGAGTTAGTGAGACATGATACTATTGTATTAACTAAAAATCTTTCTTTTATAATTGAATCAGACTTATTCAACTGCAAATATGGCTATGGGTTTAGTGAGTGGTTTATTAAAATTGTATTATATCTACCGATGGACACAGTTAAAGGTGTTGGATATGATCGATTAGAGAGTTGAAGAGATCGATCATCATTAAAGTTAGCTGAACACAATATTAGTCTAAACAAATCATTATTGATGTTTCAATGCAATTAACTCTCTACCAGCAAGTATATTGTATAGTACAAGTGTCGTATCGAGTGGTTGATCTTCAATCAATATTTTGGGGTGTCAAAATTTTGATTGAATTACTTTTTTGGTCTATTTTTTCTTTCAAAAATATCATATTGGTTCTCTAGTTTTTTTAGTTTCAAATTGGTCCCGATCTTTTAAAAATTGATGCAATTTGATCTTTTTTGTTAAATTTCTTGATGCGAAACAAGGATTTTTCATTAAAATTGACACTAGAATTATGTCAATTACATTAACAAAGAAAATCATTATTCACAACTACAATTTTTGTGGAAAAAACATTGATCCAATCTAAGAAATTTAACAAAAAAAAGATCAAATTGTTTCATTCTTTCAAAAATCGAAACCAAATTGGAACTAAAAAAAAATCAGAGAACTAACTTGATATTTTTGAATTAAAATAAAAATTAAAAGAGTAATCCCAATTTTTTTTATATAAACTAGAAAAAAATTATATTTATTTTTGTATGATAATAAAAAATAATAAAATTATAATTATTGTTATTTTTATAATTATAATTATAAAATTAAATATAAATATTTTTTATAATTTTATTATAATAATTTTCATTTATAACGATTAAATATTAAAAAATAATTAAATAAAAAGATGGTTAAATTAAATAAATGATCACTTAAAAAATAATATTAAGAAAATAATTATTTTTATTTAAAAAATATTCAAAAGGCCAAATTGAAAAATAAATGTGGACAATAAAAAAAACTTTTTCTTATGTATTGATATATAAATTTTTTTAAAATATTAAATATATTAAAAATATTAAAAATATTAAATTTAAAAAAAATATATTTTAAATTATAAAATAAATAATATAAATTTAAAAATATTTGGGGAGGGGGGAGGAGGCTATGTCACAATGTAGATCCGCCATTGGTCGTATCCAATGAGATTTGGTAGAATACACAAAGTCAAACTAGTTTGACTTAAATAAAACAGTTGTTGAGTTGCATAAATGATGTGTTATCAAACTTCAATATGATTTCTCAGTGGATACTTGAATGATTCACATGCATTAAGGTTAGGACTCTATAACCAACTAGGGCATTAGATCTAGTCCTAGCATCTAAAAGCAAAAGGAGAATTAGTTGGATCACAACTTGGAACCAGTTCCTACTCAATCCCAAGACAATGAAATAAGATGAGTGATCAATTCATCCAACAACAAGCACAAACTTAACTCACAAACATTTAATGAAAGCATACTTTGATAGATAAAACAATATCAATACAAGAGAGTTCCAAAGGGTTACATCTTGGCTTCAACACTTAGAGAGACTTAGCTCCTCATGCTAGATGGAAACATTCTAACACATGGAAGAAACATCTTTCTTTACCCTCAAATGACATTTACTAATTACAATGGAAAGTGTCTACAACAACTCTCTAGGAGTCTCTCAAAAGAACCTTACAAAAGTCTCTCAAGCAACTCTAATTTTATAAACTATCTAGAATAGTGATCAATAGTGCACTCATGGCTCCAACTGCAGAGGTTTCCTCCTTAGGTAGGTTTTCTTCATGCACCAGTGTAGTAAGGGTTATTTTCCACATTTTGCCTCGGGTCTGGAACCGAGGCATATTGGGGCGAGGCCAAAACCCTTTTAGCCTCAGTTATCACCCGAAGCCATATACCCAGTTTTATGCCTTGGTTGTTTCAAAATCGGTGCCATATACCCAGTTTTTCAACACAGGATCTGTCGCGCTCTGCTCCTCCCAACTCCATGAATGTACTGCAGCGAATACTCGATTCGCTTATTTTTCGGAATCTCCACACCGCCAACACAAGCGCACTTGATGCTCAATCCTTGAACCTGCACACACACCTCCAATTCATGTTTTACTGTGCCAAACACGAAACCCTAAAGGAACAAAGAAACAGTTAAAAGTGTGAGAAAAACATGAAAAGGAAAAGAAAAAGTTTTGGAAGAGATTGTGTGGAGAGAGAGAGAACGGGACATGATTTGGCGAGTTTGAAGGAAATAGCGGATTTGTGGAACAACAGAGCGGCGTCTTCGACATTGGAACCCAACAAGGGGCAACAAGCGTGGAGCTTGTTCTCCACTTTCTTGGCTAGCACATGTGCCTTCACCATGTGATCGTTGTTCATTGTTGCTTTCACTCACTTCTTCGATTGCGTTGGTTCCTTCGTCATCGTTGCGTTTTGGCGAGAGAGAGAGCGCGCGAGAGAGAGAGCGAGAGAGAGAGACACGAAATGGAGGTGCAGCAGCGGGGAAGAAGAAGGGTTCGCGAAATTCAAACCCTAAATAAACCCTGTGGCTTCGGTTGTTAGAGGAGCCGAAGCCATTGACCCCATTTTGGCACCGGGTCTCCTTGGACCGAGACCAAACAACTTACGTCCAACCACTTTTTGGCTTCGGGTCTTACTGGACCGAGGCCTATACCACTGTTTGACACCAGTTTTGAGCGAACTGGGGCCTATACCCCTCTTTGGCTTCGGGTATTTGGAGAACCGAGGCCTAAAACTTGGCTCTAATTGCAAAAATGTCACCACGTCATTATATGCTTCGGTTCCTGGCCAACCGAGGCATATAAGACGAGGTAAAATGAGAATTCTACACTAGTGATGGCTCAGGCCTCATGCTTTGGTGCTGCAGCTCCCCGAATAACTTCTTAGGGAATGGATTTTCATGACTTAGCCTCAAGTTCAACGCTTGAGGTTTCATTTTGTAATAGGTTTGCTAATGTGGCTTAGTAGATGTTCGACCTTGCACCAAAAACAAAAATTATGAAATTGGTCTCTAATTATCTAGTTCAATGATATTTTATCATCTTCTTTTCAAAAACCTTTTATTTTTGGTAAATATTGTGATGTATTGTTGTTATAAATATAAATATTATAATATTATGGTATTTGTATGATTTGTGTGTATATTTTAAATGTTAAGAACTAATAGAATAAGTTGTTTTTTGTTTTTTGTATTATAAAATTATGAAATTATAATATATATATATATATATATATATATAATTTAATTGACCAATATTTAAAAAAGTATCCAAAATTAAAATAATGACAAAACTTAGATAGTGATTCTCACTTAATTTTGTAAGCAACAACAACAAAAAAACATCAAATGTACTATTGATGATAATAATGATAATAAATTATAATCATTGCGTGAAATATTAAACTTAAAGACGAGTTAGTTAATTTATTGTATAATGTATTGTTAGTTATAATTAGTTTTCTGAAATATTGATTAAACTTAAAAAAATATAGGTGGACATCACGACGCTATATTATTTCTAACCATATATATCACAATAAATGACTGCCATAAAATATCAACTAATTCAAATCAACTTGTAGTATAAATTTATTGGTTTTGTACTTCACTCTGGGAAGAGTTCTTAAAGAAAATGTTGATTAATTGTAAAATATATACTAAAAAATCAAGTAAAAAAACAAAAATAAATAAAAGTATTAGGAGGGAGTGAAATGGTATTTTAAATTTTTTTAATTTTGATTAATAAAAATTTAAATTATTTTGAAAATCTTGATTACTAGATTTTATAGTACAGAAGTTAATAGACGTACACTTTTGATTAATATCGAGAACTTATAAAAATATTATAGTACAGATCTTTAATTTATACTTTTACGTATACTTTTAATTAATATCGAGAAGTTATAAAAAAATATTTTATTTTTTCATATTGTTATGCTATATATTTACTTAACGTAATTTTAAATATGGGCTAAATATTTATTATCACTATTATTAATATTGTTTTAAAAACAAATTTATTGTAGTTAATGCAATTTTATATAGATATTATTAATATTAATGTTGATTTAATAACAGTTTTAATAGTTAATGTGGTTTTATATATTTTTAATTGTTAACAATATGAATTTAGTTATAGTTGAATCATTAAGCTTAAATCAATATTTTAATCAATTAAATAATCTGTCTACTTTTAAAAACATTAACACATCAAATATTTTTAATTATATATAAACCTTTTATAATTTGTATTGTGAAGATGGTGTGTGGACGTGCAAAAAATATTTAATGTTGTTGTTAACATTTATATTAACTTTGTTGCATTTGCATAATATCGCGAGGTAGTAGTAAGTCTTCTTAATTGAAAAGACTAACCAATAAATGCACATAACTCTTTGTTTTCTCACATAAATGGTTGAAAGGGGTTTAAGTTTTGTTTCCTATGAAAATTTAGATGTGCTTTCATTACGAAACTTTGGTAAAATATTCCAAATAATGTATAATTTATAAGTTGTTTAATTTTTCTATTATCTTTTATATTTTGATATTTGTTATTAATTAATTTCAATTTCAATAAATTAAATAAAAATTAATTTAATTAAAATAACTTGTTTAAATATAAAAAAGCATATACAAATTTTATAAAGAGAAAATTTTAATATAATTTTTTATATATAATAAAACTTGTGTAATTTTATACTTACTAGCTAATTAAGTTATTAAATCCAACAAAGTAATTTTTTAAATCGAAATTTATTAATTAAAAGTTAACCTTAGTTAACTTATAAACAAGAATGACAACGGGTTAGGTTGGACAAGGGCAGTGCCTACCCGCAACTTGATCCGTAACAAAAAAATTCATTCGCTATCCGTTTGTTTATTTATTGGGTACTCACTTAAAAAATACCTACAAGTATGTGAAAACTCGTGGATATCCGCGAATATTAAAAAAATGATATTTTATAAATCTTTAAAATAAAATTTAAATTTTACAAAATAAAAATAAAATAAAATATTAATTTAATTTTAATTTTAATTTTAATTTTAATTTAATTTAATTTAATCTAGTAAAATACAAATTAAATTTTAATTTTAATTAAATTTAACTTAATAAAACATAAATTAAATTTTAATTTTAATTTTTAAATTAATGAGTGCTTGCGAGTACGAATAATATGATATCCGCACCTGACCTGACCCATTTATGAACAGATATTAAAATACCCGCTATCCGCTATTTGCGGTACCAACTATCCGTTGCGGATTTTATCTACGGATACCCATGGACACATGAATTTTTGCCATTCCTATTTACAAACTAGTTTTACGTAATATAGTTTTTTTTTAAATGCATCCTTCTTTATTTATTATTTAAAAAATTGTAAGATCTAGAAAATAGTTAAGGAATAAAAGTAGACCTTAGCAAATAATACTTGTGGAAACCTAGAAAATAGTAGTTTAGATTCATTATGTGCTTAAAATAATGGAACTCAACTATTTTATTATTAAAATATTTATATATAAATTGAAAATCTAAAAACGAGTTTCATTAGTCGTAAATACTTCATTTTTCTACAAATCGTTTCTTCGTTCTCTTTGTCTTCTCTCTAAGTTTTTGATGTTTATGTTCATCTATCTGACGTTCATCTAAAAATGAGTTTCTTTTTTATTTCACTAGGTCAAATAACTATCAAAATAAGGGGAAAAAATATAAATAGGAAAGTCAAATGTAAAAAAAAGTGACAAATTATGGATAAAATTTTAAACATATCGACAAATACCATTAAAAAAAAAATTGTAAGATCATTGTTGATTATAATAAATTGGGTCACCGCTCTCACCCTTAACAACAGAATTACCAAAAGGTGATCTCTTGAAAAAAATGTATGATTTGTTAATTATAGTTAATGTAATGTGAGAATTGAGTGCATTAAGAATTTGTGTAATTTGATTCACAATATAAATGAATTATTCGTAAAATTCGTTTTGACAATATATATACATTGACCACTAAATATTTAAAATCAAATTAAAAAATATTATATTTGTTAGTCCATTATGAACGAGCTCATATCGAATAAATTAGATTCACTAAAAAAATAGAGTGTAATCATAAAATCCAAATTAAAAAGAAATATAGTAATACACCAGAAAATGCCTTAATTGAACATAAAATTTTGCATGAATAAATGGTTGAAAAGGCGCATCATAAATGATAGGCACCAAATAACTATTTACCCCAAAATATTCTAAAATTTTATCATTAAAGTCTTAAACATAAAATTTTAATACTAATGATTAATACATAATAAGAAATACATTTTTATAACTTAACGAAAGTGTACTACTACTGACTTCACAAAAGCCATCTAATTTTTAGGGAATTAAAATTTACAATAAACATATTATAATAATATTTTTTTAATATTCTAAAATCATCTTATAGAACTATAAAATCATTTAATTTTATTTTCTTAAGCCTCCTTAGGACCATTACAACCTTCCAACTGCTAATTGGACCTTGCCCTTAAGTTTCCTTAAAATTGAATGAAGCTGTCGGTGAAAATAAGGGGTTGTTTGGAAACATTGCGGTCCAATAATAATTATGGTTCAAAAAGTTAACTCAGACAAGGTATTCCACAGGACATTTTACAAGGTTTCCTTGTACCACACTTTTTACAATTTTTATGTAAATTTTTATTAATGGAGTTTTACAAAACCAACAAAGAATATTTTAATTTAATTTTCGTAATCTTTATTACGTCACGTTACTGTTATGATTTTTTTTATTTTTATGATTTAAAATTCTAATATTTTTTTTTATGATTCACTGTTAATTTATTTTAATAAATATACTCTAAATGCAGCTAAAACATTTTCCTTTCGGCGCATGCAAGAAATTAAGTAATCAAACATATACTTAATTACTTATCGTCCCCCAACTTTTTAAAATTGAACATAATAATAATTGAAGAATAAAATTGTGTAGATAAAATTAAAAAATAAAATAAAAAAACATCTATGGATAAAATATGTAATTGAAATTAATAAATATGATTATGTTTTCTAGGTGAATTTTGGTAGAAAAGAAGTTGTGAACTTACAAACAACTTAGAACATGAGGAGAGAAAAAATTAAGGTTTTTGTTGAAATTTAGTTCTTACTTGAATAACTTTAATATGTCAGTGAGTGACAGAGGATCTCATTAAGTGACTGCATCAAGCTGCTGCAGATTGTTTCTGAAGCTATATATAGGCTGAACTGGTTAAAGAAGAAGAAGAAAAAGAAACTGTCATTGACATGGAACAATACTAAAAACGTATTCTCTTTTTCTTTTTAAGCAAAAAAAAAAAAAAAGCAAACAATTTGCTTTGTTTGGTTGAGAGATAACAAAGATCGTTCGTGGTGGGATTGGTGCGAAGAAGATAAGTTAAAAATCTCATATTATACTATAAATAAAATAAATTT
>Ga0214544_1002228_pt1 | contig 40891 bp, 17 predicted proteins | sample CNSS3metaG_FD_160074 | JGI IMG/M metagenome (GOLD analysis project Ga0214544, IMG submission 160074) | Root nodule microbial communities from cowpea collected in UCLA plant growth center, Los Angeles, California, USA - CNSS3 | ecosystem: Host-associated > Plants > Roots > Nodule | place: USA...
TTTCGTAATAACAATATAAATTTCTAAATAATGATTGAACAATCCATCTCTATAACAAATTTAATATATATATATATATATATATATATATATATATATATATATATATATATATATATATATATATATATTAAAAGAAAAACAACGAAAGTTAAATACATTAAAAATATTATATTATAAATTAATATTTTTATTGTAAAGTGGATTAATAGAGTATTTTTTCTTCAAAAATAAATAATTAATATAAACAATAAATTTATATTTTATTATTGAAGAGAGGATAAACTAAAAAAGTAAGGAGATAGAATATAAAAAAATATCTTAATTTTGTTCTCTTTATGTTTTGTAAATATTTTTCTTTAATTTTTATTGTATTTTAATATTTATTAAAATTGAATAATTTATATTATAAAACAAAGAATTAATTATATTTTTTTCCAAACCATCAACCATGATGCAAAATTGAATTCCTTTACAAAATTTTAATATATTTTATTTCTTAAATTTAAAAAATAACCGATATAATTATTTAATTATTTTAACTCAATTATGTTTATGTCTCAAATACATGTCATATTAATATTTGACTTGTTTACACGATCTAACATGTTTCTATTTTGGATGTTTATTAAAAATATGTTTAACATGTAAAAAAATATAATATAATTGAGTTAAAAAATTAAATATATTATTTTTAAAATTTGAGGAACAAAATATATTACAGTTTGAAAACAAAACAAATTCTATTTTCGGTTAAAGTTATGGAAAAGAATATAATATTAACCCTGAAATAAATTAAAACTTTTCCTAATTTAATTCCTATGCAATGAACTCCGAGAAATTTGAGGGTGACGGCGTTGGCAGGAGGTGTAATCCCCGGCACCGCTAGTGGATGCATGATAGATAAGTGGTGGCATATTAGAATGGCAGCATTGGTCGACACATGAGTTGCAACCATTGGACATAAGGTTTAAGTGGATAAAGTCAACCTTTGTTCCTTTATAATGTGTAATAATCCCTTGTTTGAGAGCAGGTTGAGTGGTGCAGATGGCATTCATCAAATCTTGAAGTGGCAACAGATAAACGATGAATGACCAAACTACGATCCTTTGTCACCTGTTTTGGAAGTCCACTTTCTATCATTGCCTCTTTGACCATAAAAACTGGTGGGATCATCATCACTCATTTGCATACCACTTGGCAGAATATCAGTGTCACACGTCATTATGATGCATTTATATGATGGGGACCCATATATAAATTAGGCAATTGTAAGTTTTAAGTCGTTTTATACTCTCCACCCACTTACCTAATTCACCTGTTTCTCACCTCTAGGCTTCACCGACAATGCTATGTGTACATTTCTGATAAAATTACCACTTCAATCTTAATAATCATCATTACTAAACATGCTTGTAGTTGTCAATAGCAGCCTAAAGACAAGGAAATTGAATCTTAGATGCAATGAATTATTTACCTATTTAAGGAATGAATAGGAGTCAAAAAAGTTATTGGTAGGGTAGGCATGGTATGAGGTTAAAGAGGGCAATTAAATAAATTTATTTATTTTTTATCAGAAAAAATTAAATTAAATATAATACTTGAAATACTCTGACCATTTCACAAAAAGAGTTACAAGTACTCTTCATAAAAGATTCACATATTTTAGAGGTATCTATACTAATAAAATGTGAGAAAGAGACTAATATGTTAGTCTAGTATTACAATAATTTATAATTACAAAGATGTTATAGAATGACACGCATACCTAATAACAAAATAATTTTTAAGACCTTAATACTTCATACTAGTCCAAAAGTTATAGATTCACATGATGATATGCTCCCAATATGATATTATGCTGACATAATGGGTATAATGGCATTTTCCTAGTGGTTCTACCCTTGTTTTACCTGGTGCAATGTTGTCCAACATTTCTTCATATGTTTTTTGTCATCAAGTTCCATTCCTTCAGTAGAGAGGTTGTATTGTCTTGTTATCTATTCCAGATAGATAGAAAAGTTGTGCTCCACTGCATTCTCACCCCCTGCAAAAACAAAACATATCTTCCCTAACACTCTTTTCCTATAAAATAAGTCTTTACTTCCCTACTTTCAAACCAAGTGTGTGTTTGTCTTTAAATAGTAATTTCTTGACAGAATCACAATGATTTTAAATATTGAATTGGGCATTGGTACAAGTCACTATATGAAAATGTTGGAAGTCTCACATCGACTAGAGATAAGACAATTTCGTAGTATATAAGTGTAGTGCAAATTTTACCTTTTAAACTGGTTTTGTGGGGTTGATTTTGACCTAAATCTATCCTAACGAGATTTCTTTGACATACTATTTCACTCAATATAGTACTTCCTCTTTTTGTACAAGCACTTGTATGGATTATTTGGCATGCTTGGTAGTTTATTTTTTTATTTGAGCTTCTTCTTGGATGCTTGAAATGTCAAGGTCTTAATCTGTCATTCCTAACTTGCTTTACTACCTTTACCAATGGTAACTAACGTTATGGTATTAAATAACATAAGATAAGGAGGAATCATGCATGTTATCAGTTTTACTAAATCAAATAGTTTTTGTCTTATATTTGATTATTTTTATTCCATTTTAATATTTTTATTTATTGTTTTCTTTTCATTAGAGAATATTTGACTCTCAATTTCAAGTATTCAATTGTGTAAACTTTTCATTAACTAGATGATATAAAAGATTTATCTTCTTTATTTTTTTTTATTCTTAATTTTTGTTTCATTTAAAAAATATTTGTTATTGAAACACTTTTCATTATCTTTTAACGGTTGGCCTAGTTTGATATTTATAAAATTTTCTTATATTTTTAAAGTAATTTTCATATTATCATACCTTTAATTATTATTTTTTTTCCTTTCTGAAAGTTTAGTTCAATGTTGTGTCAAATTTTTTCGTTGACACACATTTAATATTTTTTTAACATTATAAATATATTTATATAGTTTTTTATTTCTAAAATAAGAAGTGTTCTAGCATACAGAGAAAGAGAGATATAGATAGACATGGAGAAAAAGGAAACATAACAAATAGAAAATTTTTATTATTATAAAAATATCAATATAAATATAAATTATTAAATTATATCTAAATAATGAATTTAAAAAAATATACATTTTTAATTAAATGTGTTACTATTAACAAGCCTTTTGCATTGTTAGTTCATCTATTAGATGACTGAAATTTATAATTTTTCTCTCCGATTAACAATAATTTTTCATTAACACGAAAACTAATAGAGAGAGATATAAATATGTATGATGTATGTATATAATGCGGGTTAGCTAATGGTTATATGTACATGTATTATGAATAGTGTGTGTTCCCCTGTGAGTTGGAAAACATGCTCTAAATGGTGACAAAAGTGGATTGTGTTGTTTGTTGGTATAATTGTTGGAACAAAAAACGCCTGATGAACACACGTAGTGGTGAATGAAACATTAGCAATTTCGAATTATCTTTTCAATGTCTTCCCAATAAGTGGCTACAGAATCTCATGATGCAAACTCTAACTAATGCACCTTCCACTCAAAAAGAAAGAGAACATATATATAGTTCTGGAAGAAGAATATTCCAATGAGATTTTTAAGTTTCTGAAACACAAGTTCAAGAACTCAACTTCACTTCCTCTGTTTAAAGAGAATATGTGTGAACATATATGGCACGTGAGATTTATACTCATTAAACTAATAAAACATCCTTAGTAGTAGCTAGCTGAAAGGACAATGAGAACATGGCCATTCAGTGGAACCATGATTATAATTTCACATGTCCACTTCTAACTTTCTTCATTCCTTTTTTCTCTCTATGCATCTCCACGTTATTTGTGTTTCCTGGCCATCATTACTTTGCCTTACATGTGTACAAGATTTTTGGAAGACTTGTCTGCTTCTAATATATAACAAATAAACCCATCACAAGTCACAATTTAACACGAATTTCGCATATAAACATTTAATATAAGATTGCTATGTTCAAAATGCCTTTTCAACCCCAAATAAATTTTGGGACCCACTGTCATTCATCAACTCTCCATGTTGGGTCTCAACGTGTGACTACGAATCGGAAACGTATACTCGTAATGAAGGTATCAGCAAGTTGAAAAGGACCAAATCCAAGGGCTTATTATGCATTTATGTTTTCATTTCTAGTATTTTAGTTTTAATCAAAATTAACTTAAATAATAATGATATAAAACTATATTTTCACTGTTAGATTGAAATATATATATATATATTTTTATATAAAATTATTATCCATGTAATATTTGCTGCAAATTATACCAATGTTATAAAATGGACATATAGTTTCTTTGATTTCATGTTATTTGTTATTTTTTATAATTTTTTAAATTGAAGGATATTTGCTGAGGTTTTATAAAAGATGTTGGACTTATACTTTTTTTTTTTATGTTAGTTTAAAGTTTTTGTAAATGGATTTGTAGACCTGATTAAAACTCACTTTTTAGGCTTACGCTTCATATTCCAAACTATTTAAATAATTTATAGGAATTATCTTTTTGATTTTTTTTTCTCTTTCTCTATGAACTTATTTGAGAGTTTTATATTGTTCATCAATGGAATGGAGAACTAGAGTTTTGAGAAATCGAGATTATACAAGGTTTTGTACCGGTAGTTCATCACTCCGAATTTTGTTTTTTTCTTTCTCTAATTTTGGCTTTTCCATTTGTTATAATAAATGATGTTTTGTAATTAAATTATGAATGGATTTAATTTTAGTTTAATAATTAAATATGAATCAGATCGAATGATACTCTGATTTAATTTGTATAATTAGTTTTAATGATTAATTGAATTAGTTAATTATTCAAATTTGAATATGAATTTCTAAAAGACTATGATAAGAAAAATTGTTTGATTTTTGAACATGTGGTTGATTTTTTCGTCTTATTAATTTTGTATTTTTGATTTTTGAATTTATTTTTGAATTTATTTTTTACGTTTTTGAATTCCTAAACTTCAAAACTAATTTTGAACATGAAGAATATCAAATATTGAATAATGAATATTTATTTTCTGAGAATCAACAAAGGTTCCACTTAATTAGTGTTCTATGTTGCAAAATTTATATAAGTTTAGAATCTTTAATTTTGTAAACGATAGTTAAAATCATTCATCCCTAATACAAGTAGGAGAGAGATTCTAAGACTCGTCAATAACATATGACACTTACATCAACCAATCTGAAATAAATCGTTAATGGGACCTAAGTGAGATAGGTGGTGTTAATTTTATCTATCAGGTGGACACAACTTGAAAAAAATGTTAATTACAAATAAAACAAATTAAGGAATTAATCAAAGTTGACCGATTAGCAAAATACACACGAGAAAAAGAACAAAACAATTATAGAGAGAGAAAATTTATTAAATTGAAAACTTAGTTAGTGAAATAGATGACAAAATAAGTTGTACTAGCAAATATTGTTAGATAAAATCCAAAATGTATTCTAAATATTTATCTTTATTGAATACTATGAAAGTAATAGGTACAAGTATTTTCATTCCTTATTTATTAAAGAAATTAAGTATAAATATTATAATGTAATTAATAAGCATTTTTTAAATATTTTTAATATATAAAAAATATATATATATATATATATATATATATATATATATATATATATAATAGTAATAATAATAATAAAAATAAAAGACATCATCTTATCCTCCATAAAAATTATACACCAGTACTTTTAAATAATTTTACGTAGATTATCTTAATAATATCTAAACGAGTAAAGTATAAAATTATGTTAAATATCTAAAAGTAAAAATTAATTATCTATCCTTATTATATTTTACTTGAATAAAAGACTTCGTTTTTTTTATTTTTTATCGATAAATATTAATTATTATTATGACATCTCATTTAAATAGATTAAATCTACTAAATAACAACATCGCATAATTATAGAAACAAGAATAATCAGATGAATCGTATGCACGAGGGTTCATTATTACAGTCATCCAATAAAGTATGTAAAAGATATCAAGTCACACCAAGGATGCCATACAAAACGTGCAAGACAAGAGTTTTACAGTTTGCAAAAGAGTGCTTCTAGAGCAAGATATTACAAAAAGGCATTGGGGCCATAAACTGCTCCGAAGAGCCACAAAGACAGGTCCAAACTACACGGCACCGCTGCCACCATCAGGTCTACCTTCGACATTTCTCCCATCTGCTCCCACCATAAGGTGATCATCGCAAAAGAGAAAGCAAGACACGAACATACACATAAATGAAAGGGTAAGCTAGTGTAAAATAAACTTAACATATTATAGCAAACAGATACTTAAAACAGTTCTCAAGCATGCAACAAAGTAAGCACCAATTCATGTTATAGCAAACAAGCAAGACACTATGACTCAATTATTCAGATAAATATAATAAGATCGGATTCACTGGACGCTTGCGCTTGTGGTGGCCTCTACTGCTCTGCAGAGCCATTGCCAATGGGTTTCACCCTACCACACACAAGGTTAGCCTTTAAGCATCTAAGGTCATTATCATGCCAGAGACTAGGGCCTCCCGCTACTCTCACCACTCGGATCAGTTTGCTCTACATGAGACTCACTGATCCTTTAGAGTTTCGGGATGCGATCCTTACTTGAATCCTTATTTTACTTATATACACTACACACCACCATGAAATCTCCCCACGAGACTCATGGAATTATGCCTATCTCATACCGAATTCATGTTCCTCATACCATAACCACCACTGGTTATCTCAACATTCAATTCTCATGCAAGTTCTCAACCAACCAAACAGAATCCCATGTGTTACTCATGCTAACATACCAATTTTCAGTGCATATAGCTCAAAGAACCAGGCATATTCATGACATATAGCTAATCTATGTATAAATTAAAGAAAACTCGATCAAATATGCACCCCTCTCACTTAGGCTAGGAGCCTTCGCCCAAGCATCAGCAACTGTCTCGCTTAAGCTAGGCATCCTCGCCTGAGCGAGACCTACAACAGTGGCACTCTGCGAGCTCTTGCTTGGGTGAGACCATCTCGCCCAAAACTAAAGTCCCTTGCCTGGACGAGGACGCGAGCAGAGGGCACAACTGGTTTCCTCGAGGGCTCGCTTGGGCGAGTCATTCTCGTTTGAGCGAGCCATTCTCGCCTGAGCAAGATAATGCGTCGCTCAAAACAAGAGTTGGTCGCCTGAGCGAGAAGTTCGAGCAGAACCAGGGCGAGTTTCAGCTACTTTCGCCTAGGCGAGACAAGCTCGCTTGGGCGAGAATGACAGTACTCGCCATTGTTACGCACATGCAGCAGAAACATCACTCAAGAGAACATACAAAATGCAAGCAAGCCAGTTTCATACAATCCAAAATATCATTCAAGCATTCAACAGACCAAAAACATGGAGAAATAACTTTAAATCGTTAAAACCTAGCTTTCCTTACCTTGCTTAGGTACCAAAAATGCTACAGACCTGCAACTAAAAAGTATCGCAGCTCTAAGAACTATGTTAGTGAGCTGAAAAGTGGAAACCAGGACAGAAACAAGGGTACAAAGTTAAACCCTAACTAGACCAACGTACTAAAACGGTGAAAAAGGGAAAAACAGATCAGGAACCTCAAGGTTTAACTTACTTAGAAGCAGGATGAACGTATCTAGCCAAAGAGGAGGGAAGTTCGTTGTGCCCTAGCAGAGCTCTAGCTGGAGAAAAGATCAGGGGAGAGAAATCTAATTTTCTGCAAATGAGACAGAGTGCAAGGATTAGGGGGCTGGAAAGAGTATTGGATCTCCTTACTGGGTCGGCCTTAGGCCCACGAAAAGCTAGACCCAATCATTTAAAAGCTGAAAGAAAAATTGGGTTTACAATTATTTTTTATTAGTGGAAGAGTTAAACTCAAATCTCTTTGATCCTCTTTTTAAATTCAATAAATCAATTTTATTTCTTCAAATTCTTTCCTTTATTAATATATTGTTAAATATTATTATTATTAATTTGATTAGAATTATTATCTACTTTAGAATTCAAACTTGAATTTCTCATGATATCTTTCAATAAAAAGGAAAGAAAAAAATATAAAAAATAATTTCAATAGTAGACCATTGGTATAGTGACATGTGTTGATTTCAGGAAAGACGAATCACAAAGAAATTGAAATTGTGAGCATGAGCATAATTGAAATCAGTCCCTTGTGTGTTGTGAGGGCTCATTTCGTGGACCCTGAATCCGCAAAGGTCAACGCCCTCTCAAAACCACTGGACCACTTGTTAACTTCCACAGCCAAGTAAAAAATCTTAATCTCTTAGCGTCAATATTAACTTCTTTGCATTTTATCTTTTAATTTTATTATTTAATATACTGAATCCAAACAACGAGATCCATTTTTTTTTCTTTTTCGCAACATATTACATCTTTAGGTTCGCTTTCCTTTTCTTGTAAATTTAAATCTAATATATAAATTTAGGAAAATTATAATTTGAGTTCACTTTTTTTTACTTTCATACTTTATTTATTTGTTATTTAATGTGAATTATTAATTTTAAAACAAAAAAAATAATACATTAATCAATCATTTACACTAAATCACAACAAAAAATAAAAAGTAAAATAAAAAAAGTAAAAAATAAAATATTATTGTCCATAAATTGAAGCCTAATTTATTTTTATAAATTAATACGTAAGATAAGAATTACTTACTCATATATTTTAAATTAATTTTATCAATATATCAAATAACACCTTTACTAATGTATAACATTTATACTTTTTATGATAATAATAAATAATAAAATTAAAATATTTTTTATAACTTTATTATAAATTTTTTCTATTTATTGTGTTTGTAGTTTTATGATAAAAAGATAGTTAACTTTAAAAAAAGATTAAATAAAAATAAATAAATTTAAAAACATGGTTCCTTAAAAATTAAAATTAATAAAATAATTATTTTAATTTATATATATATATATATATATATATATATATATATATATATATATATATATATATATAAAGAATTAAATTGAAAACACAGGAAAAAAATATTATAAATATAGATTATAAATTTTTGTATCTTTATTATTTTATTCACGTTCTCTAATATAAATATTTATTGCAAAAGAAGCAGTATTCGCTTTTTGTCTAATCTATTTTTTTTTTAAAGTTGTATGTTTTGTTCTGTAAATACACTCGGACATTTACATTCACTCCTGACTCATGTATGCTTTATTTTATATGAAAAATAATTTTTTAACAATTAAATTTCGACAATTTTCTTTTATATATCATAAAAGAAAATTATCAGAATTTAATTATCAAAATATCATTGTTATTTTATAAATGATAATTAATGAGATATTCTCAATTCATTTAATTATAAGTTAAATAAAAATAAAAACTTTAAAAAATAGTGTATATATGTATAACTTTGTTTAAGAATAAAAAAGTATAAAAAATTAAAAAAATTTAATATAATTTTAAAAATATATAATTAAAATATTATCCTACAATTACTAATATTTTTATGGATTTTTAATTTTATGAGTAAATGTTATTTATGGTTAACAATGACTATATTTTTATTAGGAATTAATATTTTATTTAATCAGACTTATTACAATTGACTCTTAAGTTTCTCTGGTACCTATAAATAGTTCATTCTTGTATGAGAATAAACAAAACAATAAACACCATAGCTCATATAAAATTGTTTTGTATTCTCCTCTATATTATCTTTTAAGACATGTTCACAAGGTTTAGAGATCATTCACTGCACTACACTCGATTGATTTGATGAGTTATTGTAGTTTGGGAAAGGAGTGCATATAATTTTTTATGCTCTGTGAACTAGGGGCGTTTTCTCCCTAAGAACAACGTCCTAAACCTATAATATTTCTACTTCATTCTTTATTTTTCTTTTATCTTTTATTGTCATGAGAATTGTTAGGTATATATATATATATATATATATATATATATATATATATATATATTTATTGGTATTATTACTGCTTTAATAATAATAATTATTATATTATTCATATTTTTATTATTATTAGTATTATTTGTTGAATCATTTTATGACATTTTTAAAGAGAAAAACTTATTCATTTCTAATATTAAAGACAATATAGAGCAAACCATGGACCGGGTACAATTCAATACCAATGTAATACTAGCCTTAATTGTAATAAATAATATAAGAAATAAATGGGTGATGATAGCAACACATTAATGGAATCAAATCACATAAAATCAGAACCCAATATCAATTATCTCATAAAGAAGAATGTGATAATTAAAAATAAATTGTAGTCTTCCTTCTTTTTTATTTTTTTGTTTTTTTTTATTCATCTTTCTTTTTCTTTTTTTTCATTTTTGCTAAAATTAAAGTTTGAAAATCTTTTAGAGAAAATTTATTTCACCATCTTTTATTTACCATTATCTACAAAACATATTTATAATTTTATTTTTCAAAAATAAATTTATTCAAGCGGACAAAATTTGATGTTTACTGGTTCTAAATGAAAAACCTATTTGAGAAAAGTATTTTTTATGATTTTTAGAATAAGATATTTTTGAATAGTGGAAAGTAATATTCCTAAATCAAAATACTAAAGTTATGTGTAAAATAAAAAAGCGTACAATATTAAAAGAAAATATAATAAAAATTATGAATGCATAAATCAAATGGAAAATAATGACAATGACATATCTTCTAAACTTAAATCTTCTTCTTTTAAACTCACTCTTTTGTTAACTATTTTTTTCTCCTCTCTCTTTTAATTTCTAATTCTACCTCCTTTACTAAGATTTTTGTTTTTCAAAAGAGATAAAAATAAAGTGTTTGGGTAAGGAAAAAGAGAAAAAAGGACAGAAGTGTAATTATTTTTCTTTTTGGTCCTCTTCATATGACACACTTTGTATTTATATCCACACAATGCAATACTGATGTAATGTTAGCCTTAATTGTATTGAACAATATAAGAAAGAAACCGGTCATGATAATAACACATTACGAGAATCAAATCACAACAAAATCATAGCACAATATCAATCATCACTAGTAATATTGAATCTAATCATTAGAAATTATTAGAAGAAATGTGACTTCTAATTATTAGAATTGTACCACAATTTACTCTATAAGGAAACAAAGGGTTGGAAAGCAAGTAGTGGGGGCGAAAATATGTTGGGTTGACGGGCACATAAGAAGTAGTGTGATAAATAAAAACTAATTGAGCGATTCCTTCTGTTTTATTTTTCCTTATTTTTTCTTTTTTTCATATCTTTTTTTTTCTTTTTATTCTTAAATTAAAGTTCTAAAATCTCTGAATAAAATATTATTTCACCTTTTTTATTTATCATTAACTAAAAAATGCTTTTATATTTTTTTAAAAAAATTTTCGTCCGGACGATTTGGGTTTTAACATGTTATGTTTGATTCGGTGCGGTTCGGTTTAGGCAAGTCTAGTCCGGTCCGGTTTGATTTGGTTCTGTGCGATTCGGTTCGGTTCAGTCTGGTTCGATTCGGTTCGATCCGGTCCGGTCCGATTTGGTTTAGTTTGATTAATTCTATTTCGATTTGGTTTGGTTTGATCCAATTGGGAATGCATAAATCAAAAGAAAAATTAATGGCAATGACAAAACTTATAAAATTTTTAATTCCTCCTTTTCTCCATTATCTCACTTCTTTGTTAACAATCCCTTCTTCTTCTTTTTTTCTTTTAATTCTACCTCCACTCGTAAGATAGGTTATGTTTGATTCAGTGCGGTTCGGTTCAATTTGGTGCGGTATGGTTCAATTTTGTGAATTTCGGTTTGGTTTTGTTTGGTTCGTTCTGATCCGGTTTGGTTCGATTCAATACGATTCGATTTGGTCCAGTTTGATTCAGTTCTGTCCGGTTTGATTCGGTTTGGTTCGGTCTAGTTCAGTTCGATTCATTCTAATTCTGTTTGGTTTGGTGTGGTCCAATTTCGAATGCATAGATCAAAAGAAAAATTAATGATAGTGACAAAACTTATAAAATTTTCAATTCCTCTTCTTCTCCATTATCTCACTCTTTTGTAACTATCCCTTCTCCTTTTTTTTCTTTCTTTATAATTTTGTCTCCTCTCCTATTTTTTTTTTAATTTTAAAGTTTTATAATTTTAAATTATAAAATTATAAAATTATGAAATAAAAATTATACTTGTATATTTTATAAATTTGTAATTATGAAATTATATATTTTTATAATTTTGTAATTTGTTAATTTTTCTAATTTTATATTTATATTTTTTATATAATTTTTCAGTTACATATTTTATGTTTTTGTAATTATTTATTTATTTACTTTTTTTAATTTTATAATTTTAATTAAATTTGAAAACTATTTTTGTTAAATACATTAAATATTTTGAAAAAATCTCGTTATCACCGTCTTTTATAATAAATATTATGTGGCACTATTTATGGAAAGTGGCACTATTTTGAAACGTTTCAAAATTTTTAAAAGAAACCACAAATATTCATTAGGGACTCAATTAATTGAAAGTTTCTAGATCTATAAAGGACTTGAAACAAAATTAAACATTTTTTTAATGTATAAAACTTTTAAATTACATTTTAAAAATATTAGCGAACTTATAATATTTAAATAATTTATATTGTTAAAGGTCTATAAAGTCCAGAACATGAGATTGTGAGTGAGAAGAATTTTAAAATATACATATTTTAAGATTATTTGAATTTTTACTAATTAGCAATTGAAATACTTTAAAAAAAATACCTGCATTTTAAATGTTTTTTAATTTTTTTATCTAGACAAATCATTTCATTAAAAAAAATCTTAAATTTTATTTTGGAAAATAATGTTCAAATATCTTGTTTTCTTTGAAAAAAGGTTTAAAATAACAATGTTAGTATTAGGATGCAAAAGAGAAAAGACTTCTCTTTAACCAAAATATCATCAAAAAGGTTTGTCTGAATAATAAATAAAAGTCATAAGGAAAATATACGGAAGGAAGAAAAAAGAAAAAGACGATGTTGTTTGAATTAACAAAAGCAGAATGAAAAAGAGAAAGAAAACATTTATAAATAACTTAACTAACATAATAAATTTAAAAGAATTTGTAAAAAGATATATTTATAATGACTAAATTATTGTAGCTTAACTTTAAATAATACTAAAATTTATTATTATTAGTATTATATTATATAATAATTTTCTTGTTATTTATTTTTATTATTTTATGATTTTATGATTTTATGATTTTATGATTTTATTATGATTATTTTGTTTTTATTATATTATCAATTATGTTACTTGAGACGTAACGTAAATTATGTATATAACATAATAGATTATAAGTAACATATGACATATTATGGATGATGGATATATTATAACTTCTGAAAATTGTGATTTTCTTGCACTTTCTCTTATATTGTGTTTCCACTGAATGAAAAATTTGGATGTGCAAAAACGAGTGTATTTGAAACGAAAAAAAGAAAATGGATGGGACAATGTTTAGATCAAGGAAAAAAAAATATAAATAATGAAAAAGAAATTATAAAAATTTGTGAATGAATTAATCGACGTAAATAATAAAGAAGTTATTATTATTTTTTAATATAAAACATATACTTAAAAGAATTAAATTGTTATTTTAATTATTTTTAATGATAATATAATAATAATACCAATAAAATATATTTATAAATATTTAAGTACTGTTTATTAATTCGAATGGAAAACATTAAATATTTTATTATATTTTATTTAACTTTAATTGGTTATTTTTTTAATAGAATATATTTAAAAAAAATTCTTCATTCTTTGCAATATTATACATTTTTTTTTTCTGAAAAATTATCACATTTTTAGGTGGCTGTGTTTTAACAAAATAATTGTTTGTAAATAAGTTGTATCAAGATTAAACGGAAAAGTTTATTAAAGTAAGTAAAACATTGAAAGCTTGCTTCTTTGATACCTCATACAATATGCTAAGCAAGATTTGTTGAGTTTGCAACTGAATCCTCAAATTGATTTTTTTTTTTCAATGTTCATAATATTTAAAAATTAATAAATATAATTTTTATAATTTAATTTCATTAAATATTTTTAATGTGTCAATATGTGTTTTAAATTAGTATTTGAGTTATACACATCATGACACATTCTAATCCAAATATTAATTTGAAATATATTTAACACATTAAAAAAAAATTTTTTATTAGGTTAAAAATATTATATTTATTTATTTTTTAAAACTAAGATATCTAATATATCAAAATTAGAGACATAAACAAATTTTAATTTTACATAAAAAATTTAAAGATTAAAAATATATTTAATCAATATTATCACTTTCATGTTATTTTTTTTTTTCCTCTTTTGTCTCACAACTTAAAAAGTCTCAAAAGTAATAATTATAACAAATTTATCTTCACAGTTTTTTTATTATTTTTCCTTTTATTGCATAAATAAATCACAATAAAGAAAAAGAATGTAATGTTAATTACTTTTTCTTTTGTCTTTTTATGAAATTTTAGGAAAAATTAAGGGTTACTTGAAAGGAGATTTGTAAGACGCTTCCTAGTTACTCAATCTTCAAAGTATAAATAGAAAAAGAAATTTCTTTAATGACATTAAATTTTTGTTACCCATACTATTATATAAATTATTTCTTGCCGTACACATTTTAATTTCAATTTTACTTTTTAAGTATTTTTTTAAATCAAAATAATTATTTTCCTAATTTTACTTTTTAAGTTACGTTTTTTTTAATTTAACTTTTTTTTTCCAATTTGATTGTTTTAATTTTAATATTTTACAAATTAAATAATTATTTATAATAAAAAAGTTTTCAACAAAATATATGAAAATTATGTACAATAAAACTGTAAAAACTATTTATAATTATCTATAACCATACATAAAAAAGATTTTTTCTGTTGTATTCATATTTTATAATACAAATTATACCCTTTACAATATAATTATTTATTATATTTTTTAAAATTAATAGTTATTTTGACCAATTTTCTATAGAATTATTTATCTCTTTTTCTTTTTTTTATTCATTAATAATTAAATTTTTTATTTATTTTACTTTATTTTTAATATTTTATTTTATTTTAAATAAATATAAATTTATTTTTTATTTTAGACGAAATGAATAACCGGTAGTTACTAGTACTACCACACCCACACCGACCCGATTGGTAATATGTTGACACCACTACAGTAAAATATTTATTTTCTCTGCGATGCTATAGTACCACACAGATCATTGAAGACAAGTATGGCGTTACTGTTTTCAAGATCCAGCATCGGAAAACTGTGAATTTTCTGGTATAGCCAACTCAGGATTTTTTGGTTACCGTGATAATATATACTGCCTCATAAACTATCTTCTTCCATTGGTTCTCTTCAATACCACAATCACACTCTCCTCATTTAATTTTTAGGAAATGTGTTATTATTACCAAGTGCCCTTTATTCCCTACTTTGCTTCACCCCTGCTGTCTCCAATACTATCTTCTCTGTCCATTGCCACTTTCTCTATTAAATCCCGGAAAAGGTTTCTCAACATTTTCATTCTAACACTCTTCTTCTCAATTTCCCAGTTTTTCCGTTTCATACCAGATACTTTTCTATTACCACCGACCCAAAACCTCTAACTTTTAACATCTCTACCAAACACTTGTCACTATACCTCTTTAATTGCTACCATTTTTTTAATAGGGCTGAGTGATTCTGAAACCACTATAAAACGTGGACCAGACCACACCCTGTTCACTCCAACTTCTTCCTTCTATTCTGTTTTCATTTCAGTTTTCTAGTGCTTTGTGTTTTGCTGGAAAATGGTTGCAGTTCCATCTCTGTTTTCCTTGAGGCACTTGCTGGTGCTGTCTCTTGCCCTCAATGTCAGTCTTATTCTTAGAACTCTATATCATGAGACTGGCGAAGGCAACAAATGGTGGTTTTGCTTCAAGAAGAAAATGATGGCAGATGCAGAATCATGTTTCACTACATCTCCCACCGCGTCTCTCCATAATTCTACTCGTGAAAACATCATCGACTTGGATCAGTAAGTGCAAACTAATCTAGTATTCTTTCTATTTTGTTTCCTTAATTTTCTCGATATGTCTGCATTACGGCTGCCAAGGTAGCTGATTTTCGTGTTGTTTGGGTTTGCAAATAACTTTTCAAGGTTTTTGCGGTATCATTTCGTTACCCTTTTGAGAATTCGTTTTGGAGGTAGGGAGAGTTAATTTCCCGGTAACAAAAGCATAGAGAACTAAGGATATCACTGTTTGTTTTTTTTTTTTTGTTTATTTCAGCAGAATCTCCCGCTACGCCTTAGCTAAAACCATTGAGTTTAATGTTGAAAGTATAAAATAGTTCTTATTTTTATACGGCAAAAGTATTTCTTATTTTGGAAAAAGTTATTAGATATTTCTGAATAGTTCTTATTAGACAGGACTTCCATTTTATATAAAATTGAAAGGCTTGGTTTTCGTCTTGTTGTGAGAGGATTTGCTGCTTCTGTTACTGTTACAGTATTGCTTACGTTCTGCGTCTGTGCTTTGCTTCCTGCACTAGTTCCTGGGAAGGACAGGGACAAGTCAGAGTCCTGGGAATGATTTTTTATTTTTAAAATATGTCAGTGACATTATGACATATACAAAAATAAATAAAATATCTTATTAGAGAAGCTCCTCCATTAAGTTGCATTTAAGACCATGCTCTGGTCCAATCCATTTATTCCATAAATGAATAAATGAGGATGCTTGTATAGTCAGTTTAATCTAAATGAATATGCATCATAAATTCCTGCCATTTAATCAACCATAAATATATTCTTATTTTCAAAGATATTTTATATTTTGTAATAATGCATTTTTTTAGTTATTGAAAACTATTAAATGATTTATATTGCAAACACTATTTTTTTTTTGAATTTTATAATAGAAATACAAGCAACAAACGAGAGCGGAAATGGCGTGCAGTAAAAGGTTAGCGTGTATAAAGTAGATTTATATGGAATATACAATAAATAGGGATTAAAAGTAATATTTTGTTTAATTGTCACAATTAGATAATTTGAACTGTAGCAACAGTTTTATTCAGTCATTTAATTTGAATTAATCACTATAATTTTCAAAATCTAAACTAAATCAATTAATTTAGCTTTATTATAAATTTATACCAATCCATGTGATAGACATCCACATTTGCTGTGCATGTTGGGACCTGATCAGAGCACGCCAAGCATCGTGTTTAACGATGATATTTGTCATCTCTCTGTTCCCGAGTTCGGAGCGTAGGAACTTTTTAGCGAAAATATTTGATAGCATTGAGAACTTTATCAATTAAATTAAAATAAAATAGAAAACAAACACATTTTTTTATAACTTAAATTGTAACAAAAGGTTTATTTATTTAATTAACAATTATATTTTGTCCAGGATGAATCGCAAGTGACGTTACTAAGTTTTTGACAGGTAAAGCAAATTAAATATCTAACCTACAGGGTGGTGGTGATAGAGTGTTAGCAACATTAGACAGAACAGTAGTGGTGTTGTTGTTGTTGTGGTAGATGGAGTCTAACGTAGCACCATGGGAGGTCCATATTTTTACTTGACCAAGAATAATAATAATAAGAATAATTAATAATTGGTGTTACTGTTGTTGTAATGTCTGTTAAGGTAGTCGTGGTCCTGGAACTACTAAAACCCTGCACATCGTAACTAGGGCTTTAAGAGCAGAAGGTACAGCAATTGGTATTACCAAAGAAGTTGGTGGGGGCCATGTGCCTGATGCGCACACAGCAATACGAGGACACCCTTTTGGTGGCCATTACAGTGAGCAAAAGACTTATGATATGAATGAAAGTGCGCCTGGGGTTGTGAATTGTGCGCTTAGAGAGATCTTTCCAACTTTTGGCCGCCCCAATTGTGAAACACTCAAATGTTGCTGTTTAACTTTATATGTGTCTTCTTTTTCTTGTTCTTGTTCCTTTTTCTTTTCTCCGTTTCCTTATGGGTCGTCTGGATCAACTGCTTCGTGGGCCCTCCATGAATGGAACTCCATGTCTAACGTATTTTGTCTTTCCTCACCTTAACATGCCACACCCCATTCATCTATCAATCTATCTATATATATAATCTGCTATTATTATCTATCTAATCCTATATCTATCATAGACCCTTGGACCAAACATTTCTCTTATTCCCTCATCCATCCATAATCCATGCAACGACTTCATCCATCCTTTCTCCTTTCTTTTCTTACCTGCCCCACTGTGCCTTCACTGTTTTCGCAATCTACCACTTTTCTTTTCTAGGGCAAAGTAAAGAGTGTTCTAGGCCATTCATAGCACCACGTTGTTTCAGATTTCAGATATCAGATCATGCCCTACATCTACATGGGTCGGTTATATTATATTAGGCACTTTACAAGAAGGAAATGACACAGATACACCATGCTACATGACGATGGGATAAAACAAAACGCGGTGCAATCATATTTCAACTTTATTTGTAATAATAGAAAATGATGAGCAGAGTATAATAATGGAGAATTTTACTAAATCTTTTACTACGGATATGTTATCTCTTTTATACTTTGATTACTTTAAGTGTAATTAATGATGATCCGGTTTCGTATGCGGACATTTTGTTTATCTAGATTGTAGATGGTAATTAAGTTTAAATGTTTGATGATATGCAGTGGTGACCCAACAATGTATGAGAGATTCTGGCGACAAATGGGTGACAAGACTACAATAACAATTCCAGGATGGCAATCAATGAGTTATTTATCTGAAGGGTCAAACATTTGCTGGTTTTTGGAGGCTGAGTTTGCAACGGAAGTAGTGAGGTTGCACAATGTGGTGGGCAATGCTGTGACAGAAGGTCGCCATATTGTTGTTGGAACAGGTTCCTCTCAGCTAATTCTGGCTGCCCTTTATGCTCTGTCCTCGCCTGATGCTGCTGAACCAATCAGCGTTGTATCTGCCGCGCCTTATTATTCGGTCAGTCATGCATGATCATGCATATGTTTCGGACAATATAATATTTCTACACTTTAACATTTTTTTTATCTTAAAGGAATCTAATGTGCTCAATAACTAAACTCATAACATGCAATGAAAAAGGACACATCATTTAATATTTTAAAAGGGTAAAAAGTTATTTCTTTCTTTCTCTTGTTTATGTAGATAGTGTGAAGTGTTCCTGGGAATTATTAATACAGTGTCACATGGTTGGTGGACAAGTAGATTTAATGATTTTTAAACAAGTGGTTAGATGTTTAATACGTATTAAAGATATCAGTTCTTTAAGGAAATGTTTCGATTTAGAGGGAATTGTATCTCACTTCCGGTGAAGATACTGTGTTCAGAAAATAAGAAAGTACTCGAGAGAATTTAGTATTTCGATATTTTGAAGTTGTTTTTGTAAAGGAATTCTCTCATGTGGCCATTACCGAATCTGCCTCCTCATTTAGTTCTTCTCGTGTTTGTCTTCATCAATGTCTCTCTCTCTCATGGGCCTGAACCTGATCACATGAAGACTTGTGGTGAACAGTCGCATGTGCCAAATTGAAAAAGACTAAAATTTAGGTTCCAGACTTGCAATTTATAAAGTACGTAAAGGAAAAAGGATCTGGCCTTGAATTTTTTGATGAAAAGGTTTGCATGATTGGCAAATTCAGGCTCATTAATTATCTGGGGACATCAGAAAGAGTGTTGGATATTTGTTTTATTTATTATCAGGGGAGCGGCTATAATATTGATTTTGAATATTTAAAGTTATTCTTTCTAGTTGTACATGCACTTACAGAAGAAGAATTCTAAAGTTTCCTAACATTGTTTTTCTCTGAACCTTCACTAAATGTGGTATTTAATATTGTAATGCTTTTAACTTCTCAATCAAATAATTCCATGGTGGCACAATTGTGAGATAGGAAGATATAGCAAAAAGAAATTATGTTGGGTTGTTTTTAGTTTGAGCAGTTCATGATTAAATGTTGAATTGAGGAATTATGTACTTGCAGTCGTACCCCTCAATGACAGATTACCAGAAATCAGGCCTTTACCAATGGGCTGGTGATGCAGAGAATTTTGACAAAGAAGGTCCTTACATTGAGTTGGTTACTTCTCCCAATAACCCTGATGGATATAGAAGGAAATCAATGGTGAACCGAAGGCAGGGACTATTGATTCACGACCTTGCCTATTATTGGCCGCAATACACACCAATATCATCCCCTTCGGATCATGATCTCACGCTGTTCACTGCCTCAAAAAGCACTGGTCATGCTGGAATGCGCATAGGGTAAGTTCATAACAATATTTTAACAGGAGTAAAGTGATAGCTAGTGGATCATATAACAATATTTTGTTGTCATAATACTTTGTAGATGGGCTCTTGTGAAAGATAAAGAGGTAGCGAAGAAAATGACTAAATTCATAGAGCTAAATACAATTGGTGTGTCGAAGGATTCTCAACTGAGAGCTGCCAAGGTTTTAAAGGCTGTCTCGGAGAGCTGCAAAGAAGAAAAGCAGGAAAACGGGGGGGAATCTTTTTTCAAGTTCAGCTACAAGGTGATGGCACAAAGGTGGAAGCAACTGAGGGAAGTAGTTGATGGCGGTGATATGTTCTCATTGCCCCAATTTTCTCCCGCATTCTGCTCCTTCTTTGGTAAGGAGACGGAGCCTCAACCAGGTAAATAAGCGATTAACAAATTGGATGAAAGTTTGTGGATTTTGTCTCACCATGTACCTTTTTTTGCAGCTTTCGTGTGGTTGAAGTGCGAGGGAGATGTTGAGGACTGCGAGACCTTCCTTCGAGGATACAAAATTATAACGAGAAGTGGGACACAGTTTGGGGCTAGCCCAAAATATGTAAGAATTAGCATGTTGGATACAGATGAAACTTTTATACAGTTCATAGAGAGACTATCAGCCATACAGGAGCGAGAATGAAAATTGACCTCTTGTGTATATCATATGTACATACATGCATAACAAATAAAAGGTGATAGTTCATATATAATATTCCAAGTGCAACTATTCGTAAGATCGATCTTAAGACGTCAAATAAACTCAATTCGTAAAGCATTATTACACTGAATTTAAACTCTGTTTGGGAACCAAACACTTCATTGTTGGTGACTCTCTTTCACTCATAGTGATGCTTCGTTATCTTCACGGACTTATTCTGGGTCACGTGGTGCACTCTATCTTGTCACGCCGAACATGTTCGTTCCGGTCAGCGTGAACGCGGAGAAAAGTGGCCACCCCTTTTAAAGGATAGAAACAAATTTTGTCAAGTTATATTAGTCATTATTTCACCTAAACAGAACATGCTATATTGAGATCTATGACTAGTGGGGAGCAACCTATTAATTAAACTAATGTTTTAATGAATCATAAATCTAAATATAGAAACCATCTTATCAAAAAAATATACCCACTTAACTTGTAATCATTTTTCTTTTCATAATATATATATATATATATATATATATTATATTTGGAGGCTTAAATTTATATAGTATTCAATATTGTGTTGCAAAAATGTATATAAGTTAGAACATTTTATTTCATTTTATATTAAGACGTACACTCTAATTATTGTCTTAAGTAAGCAAATTTACAATATAAGTTAATTCGTATTAAACAAGCCTAAGTCTGTATATTTGGCCCTTTTAATATTTAACTCTCTTCACTTCTTAAGTTGGGATATGTTTGATTTTTTATCAAGCAAAGTATTTAAGAGCTTTATATATGTTTAGTTTAAAAATTACTTTTTCAGTATTTAATACCTTTTATAAAAGTGTTACTTTAATTGTAGATATCTTTATTCATTATTTTTTAATGTTTCTACAGGAAAAGGTTCAAGAATAATGGTATTTCTCGAAACGTTTCTTATATATTCAGTGAATTAAGACATACTACAAATTGTGATTTTCTTTAACTATAATAGAATAAGTAAATGAAAATAGTATTTAAAATATCTTTGTTTATGAGGTTCCCGACATGCTGAACTGAATTAAATCCCTTTTCCGAAAAATTATTATTTAGAAATTCCTTGATTATACAAATTTAAATAATAAAATAGTATCACAATAGGCAAGAACCAATTATTAACAATACCATTAAAATCGATAGTAACAAAATATAAATCATCATCAATCCTATCTTTAATCATTAAAAACTCAATACTAACACAATATAAATCATCATCAATATCCTATCTTTAATTATTAAAAAAATATTGCTTCAAATTATTAAAATCATATAATTAATTATTTTTTCTATCAAGAACAAATGGTAGAAAAGTAAAGAGTGAGGACGAAAATATATTTGTTGGACTTGTGAGAAGAAGTGTGATACTTAAAAATAAATTGGGCTCTTTCTGTTTTTTTTCTTCTTTTTTTAATCTCTTTTTTTTCTTTATTTGTTTTCAAATTAAAGTTTTGGAATCTTTGAAGAAAACTTTATTTCACCTTTTTTAATTATCATTAACTAAAAAATATTTTTTTTCGAAAATAAATTTCTTCGTCAGGACAAAACTTGATCTTAAGATACAAAAATTTTTTTACACTCATTTGATGTTCCTTATCTTTTACTACTCTTCTCATTTATTCTTTTCTTTTACAAATATAAAAAATCATCTTTTTATGACTATTTTACTCCTAGAATGTGTTGTCAAATGAATGTAATGCATGTCAAGTATTATTACTCTATAAATAAAGTATAAAAGAAGTTTCATTATGGATGAAGAAACTAGTGAGTCCGTGCTATTTTGACTTATCCTGTCATTGACCCATCAAAAATAAAAGTTGGGGGTGAGTTAGTCCATCACAGAAGAACAATTTGAAAATCCTAACAATGTTAAAGACGAGTTAGTGGACTATCAAATTGGCAGACTAGTCTGCAAAATATTTTTCTTAATTTATATATATTAAAAGCATATCGTAAATATTTTATAAGTTGTAATTGATTAATTAATTCTCTAATCAAATAAATTAAAATTTAATATATAAGTTTGCATCATTCAATATAATATAAAAAAATTAAAATTTTAAATTATATTTTATTTCAAAAAAACGTCAATTCGTCACATTCTTCATCTAACTAGCCAATTTGGAGGGTTTGATGAGATAAGAGACAGCAGGGTGGCAGGTTAAAAATTTTACCCTAACTCTTGAGTCAAGACAAAAGATGACAATGTGAGGCCATGCCGACCCATATATATATATATATATATATATATATATATATATATATATATATATATATATATATATAAAATATTTTTTTTTTTAATTTTGTAATTCTTTTTTTTGTATTTTGCTACACCATTTTTTATTTATTATTCTAATTGTTTATGTTGTTCTATATTAATAAAATTCACTCACATTTTCAATGTACTTTTCCTCTTATCATAATCTTGATTATACAATTTTTTTTCTTTAAGTAATTATTTTTAAATGCTATATTATCAGTTTTAGTGAATCAAACATTTTTTAGGTCTCAAATTTGATTATTTCTACTATTTTTTGTTATTTTCATTTATTATTTTTTTTAAACATGAGAATGGTTGACTATCAATTTTAACTGTTCAATTGGGTAAACCCAAAACTCTAAACCCTTCATTTACTAAGTAATGTATATAAAAAAAAATCTTTATTCTTTCTTATCCCTAATTTTGTTTGGGTTTGAATTTTTTTTTCACTTAAACAACTTTGATTATCTTTAAACAGTTCGACTAATTTGATATGTAGAAAGTTTTTTCAAATCTTCAATATATTTTTTATCTCACACTACAAAAAAAAAGCTAAATTGCGAAGGTTTTAATTTCGTTTAGCAGGAGTTTTTACCCTCCACAAAATAATTTGCAGAGGTTTTTCAAACCTCCACAGATAGATTCCCCACAAGTTATTTGTGGAGGTTTTCTACAACCCCTGGTACCAGGTTTATATTGTGGAAGTGTTTTAATGGAGGGTTATAACCTCTCCTATTCATGACTATTATTTTGTGGAGGTTTAAAACCTCCTTTATTTCCATAAACTTATTTGATTCCAAAATTCATGTTTTTCATTTTTTTTGTTGTAAAAGTTTAACCTGTTTCGTTTGTATTATTTAATTTGTGGATTTATTACTGTATTTTTCTTGCGTTATTCAAATCTTATAAAAAAGAATATTTTGTTTGTAATAAGAATTTCCTACTATACTTGATAATGTATCTCCCCATTTGAGGTACTTATATTTTTATATCAATAATATTTTTTTGGAAACTTCAATCAAATACATCAACCAAAGTGCTCAAATATATATCATTAGAACTTTTGTGTCTCAAAATCAACATATTAACATAAAAGCGATTTAAATTGAAACAATTACAACTTAATCCATACTTACTCAAAGTTCATAATACACTAAAATAGTTTCATCCTAAAAAACATCATCAACACCCTAAATGTTGCTACCACCAGATGGTCCTCTTGTACCCATAGAAGACTCAGGCTCATTTGCATCACCAGTTTGTTGGAATTATAAAAGATAAATATTAGCTGCAAGAAGGTAGTGTTTCTCCTAAAAGCTCCTTATTTCTAATAAAATACACTATATCACTATAAAAACCACCAATAACAACTTAAAAAGAGTAGTCATGATAACAAATAGAAGGTAGCTTTCTCATTAATACAGTAAAGGTCTTTGGGGGGAAGTTTGATCTTTTTAAACAAGATTAAAGTGCTGACCTACACATTCAAGATATCGCTATTTTCCTGGTATAGTTGCTTTCAACATCGTGATCTCTATCCCATAAGAAAAATGAAAGCAAACATAGTAATAATAATAATAATAAAATTCTTCTAAGCCCATTGATTAAGTTGCACCATGTTAGGCTAACAAAGATGAAGAGGCACAAAACTAAGTCAGATTCTGACTTAGACAAATAACTAATATACCTAATACATAACACTCATGTAGTAGACAACAATACAAATGGAGAAATTGTGTCCCATATGAGTTTTGGACAACAGAAAATAAAGGCTCGACGAAATTAGTACTAAGAAACCTTCCACTTACACCAATACAAGAATTGTTGTCCAATGAGTCTCCACTTACATGTATGAATAGTGATTTTAGTTTAACGGTTAGAAGGTAAAATTCAAAAATCCATCCCATAGAGGATTTTTATAACCTCTAGAAATTAACCCCTACTGAATAATAATTTTTTTGTAGTGTAAGAAACCCCTTTTTATGTGTGAAAAGAATGTCTACGTACCATTTTCTTGGCAAACAACTTCTTCAATTCTACTTTGGTTAGAGTTGAATATTCAACATCTTCACTTGGTAATCACATCGAAAACATGAGAAAACATGATATTAAAACTGAGAGATATTACAATATTACATAATCAAACTAAATTACGCTAAAACATGTATTTATGCAATTTGGCTTTGTTCATATGTGATAAATATCTTGTATAGACTAACCTCATATAGATGTGCCAAACGGAGAAGCATAACTCCACCATCTAACTCCTGCAAAAGAAATTTGGTTAGAGAGAGAGATAGTCAAAAGTGTTACAATTACAAATATCCTTAGCATTTGTTCTACCTCAAGAGTTGTTAGAGAAACATTCGGGGGCAAGTTGTAATTTAGGTCCATGATCGTTCCTTTGGTCCAATGTGAGGACTTCTAGCTTTCCAAGTTCTGATCAGTAAATGTTGATGATCATCAATATGTTGATGATGATTATAAATTCATAAGTGCATGCAACTATCATATATCATTAATATCGCCTTTTTTGAGTCTAATGCTTACAAGTATGTATATAGAGCCTAGAAAGGCATTGAGCTGGTGTGCACCTTGTGTCCTGAGCTTCTTGAGCACATTTCCCTTTCATCTTCAGACTGAGAAATACTGCACCATCAGGAAGGTTAATAGCAATGCTAATTCACTATGGCCAAACATCTTCAAATATGTGTAATAGGCATCATGAACAAAAAAATATTACCATAGGCAAAAATGTTGGATTCATAGGTGCAATGGCAGATTTTGAAGGCAGCACTCTCAGCGGATAATATCCAAGCATGGTATCAGTTTTTGAAACAAGAGAATCCATAAGGCAGCTAGACAACAATCATTAGCATGAATGCATGTGGCAAACATTGCAAGCAATCCACAATACCGGCTCAAATGAATACACGTTGCAAACATTGCAAGCTAGCTGAAATAGGAGAATCAACAAACCAGCCAAACAATAGTGATTGGCACTAACATGAATACTCATTACAAACTAGCTGAAACAAAAGAATACACAAAAAAATTTAAACAATAATGATTAGCACTAACAGACGTGGCAAACATTGTAAGCTAACTGAAACAAGACAATCAACAATAGAGATAAAATTTATACCAGTTGATCAATGTTAGACACATAAACGGTCATCCGAATCATCTCTTCTCTTTTCTCCATATCCATTTTATGATTCACTCTTCGCTTCCCAGGATTATAGCCATTCTTCCTCTGTAACGCATGTTATAGTATTAAGAAAAAAGGTATACAAATCATTGAAATAAAAATAATATTAGAAAGGTATAGAAAATGGATTCAAGCGCGTATACCTATATTTATAAGTGTCATCGAAGTCCTTCTCAGAATACTGGATCTGACACAAAAATTCTCAACTAAAATAGAATAATCAAATAATCAAACATTAATATGGGTAAAGAAGAAGAAAAGGAGTACAGAGATGAATTTCATCGAACAGTTGTTGCGCACAATGTAATGATGCAAAATGACGACCAAGGATAAAAACAAACCTTGGATGAAGGTCTTGTGCCATAGCTGTCAAACGTGGAGCCCCCAATCTTGGTCCCTTGGCATGGTCCAGAGTGAAACTGTTGTAAGGAGTGAACCCTACTTCCGGCAACCCATCGTGAACCGCGAAATGCTAGGTTTGATGACGAGATTGATCGATCCTAGGTGAAAAAACCGATTTGGGAGATGAACCCTAAACTCACCAAAACGAAAATGAATGTGGCGTTTAGTTTTGGATTTGGGAATTTGGGGAAAACGTAAACCGAGTGTGAAACCTTTGGAGGAAAAGGATGAAAAGACGAGGGTTTAACTGAGTGTGAAACCTTTGAAGGTAAAGGATGAAAAGACGAGGGTCCAAACCCAAAATCTATTAGCGGAGGTCATATAACCCTTCAAAATAACTTAAAAATTGTAGAATTATTAGCTTTTACATAATTCATCCTATTTATCTTAAATAATATTAATTTGTGGAGGGTTTTTATAACCTCCACAAAATAACCTCTACTAATTAACAATTATTTTTAGTGTCATCATATTCTTAACTGTAGTTTTTTTTCATTTTGCAATTTCATTTAATGTGTATCAAGTTATTTTTATGGCACTTAATCATTTTTACTTATTTTTAATATTTTTATGTAGAATACTAATTTTCTAATTTTTTTTATATAATTATTTTTATCTTCTAAGTCATTCTCATGAATTTAATTTAACCTTTATATATATATATATATATATATATATATATATATATATATAAATATATAAATATTTTTTTAAAGGATAAATGTTTTTGAAGATATAAAAGAAATTTTGGAGATGGAAGACCAAAGCACCTATTTATTTATTTATATCAGCCGTACCAAATTTAACCTCAATTTTAGCCTATTGCTTCCTCCACCTCCTTAAATTTCTTCTCCAACCCCATCAAAAGCTACAGGAAATGCTTTCCGGAAAAAGAGATGTTTGATTTTCAGAAAAAAAAGTTTGGAAATTGTTTATTATATTCCGGAAAATAAATTCCAAAAGTAAGGGGTGCAGGAAGAAAATAATGGAGTGTAGTTTATACTGGAAAAAAGAAGAGGAGAAAATGAGAAAGAAAAAAAAATAAAACTGCCTTTGGTAAGTTTTTTTTCCGGAACATATTTCATATATTATGTAGACAAGTCCAAAACTTCCGAAACATTTTATGTAGGAATATTTCGAAAAGTTTATTTCAAAAAATATTATATGTGTATTGAAAATTTTATTTCAGAAATCTCATTCTGATTTTTTTGTTTTTGAAAATTCTGTTTCCAAATATTCGGAAAACTTATTCTTGGAAGATTTAAGAATTTATGTTCTGGAAGTCACCTTTACAGAGGAGTTGCTGAAAAATTATTATTTTAAAAATTTGAGGAGGTGCACGAGTAAATTGATCGGATGCTGAAAGTAAAAGTCCAATTTTGATCCTGTAGGTCCATATCAAATGGAATACCTTAGAGTAACATGGTGGCCTTTGTTATTTAAAATCACCCTCACTTTTAAAAGGCAAAATATATTTTGAACTCCATTTTCAAAACAAAATCCTTTAACAACTTCTTTTTCTAATATAATAATAATAATAATAATAATAATAATAATAAAATCTTAATACTTTTTCATTTACGTTCATTATTATTATATTAATAATGACTTTTTTAAAAATATAATTATAAAATACTTAATTTTGTGTGTAAAAGAGGAAAAAAGGAGAGTGGAGTAAGAGCGCTAAATATCGGTTTTAATATTTATGTCAATGACAAAACAATAATATAGATTATTGTATATAAAAATTTAAGTTTTAGTATCTAAACATTATTTTTTAAATATCAAAACTAATTTGTTTTCAATCCTTTAAATAATAAATACGAACACAAACTTTAGTTTTAATACAATAAAAGTATTTTTTTAATAAAATAGCAACTTTCTTAAATATTAAAGCAAATATTTTTTTACTCCTCCCATAGACCGATATAAGATTTTTGGACTACTCTGACCAAGCAAACGCTACACCACAAAAATAGGTTGGTTGGTTTCAATTTAGAAAGAAAACTACATTAAAAAGGGAACATAATTTGAAAAATATCATTTAACTTTCATATGCTTACAACACCCAAAATTATTACATTTTTTTTAGAGATATTTATTTCATTCTATAAATATACCATTTTCTTTCCCGCTCTTTTATATTTTTACCACTTTTACCAAAAGTACTCACAGCAAATAATTATGTCAATTATCACTTTTTTGCACTTTCTTTCTTTCATAAATAAAAGAAAACACCGTAAGCCGACAAGTGAATAAAAAGAAAAAAATTTGACTAAACAAGTGTGATAAGAACTTCTCTGATCGCTCTCTTCCTCCCTTACCTCTTTCATGGCACAATACATGTTTTCCCTTTTCATTTATAGCAAATAGGATAGTTCCCTTAAATAGTTCAGTCGTTTTAAGAGAAAAATAATCACAGAAAATATATGTGATTGTTTATAAAATTAAACTTATAAATTTCAGTAACCGTTGCAAGTCTTCCATAAATTAGAAATAAGACAAACAATTTTATAATATATAAATGATGTGTAAACCTCACTTTATAAATCATCTTACAAATAACAAATTTGTGGGATTGAATTAGGTTTAAAACTTACTTCTAACATAGTATCAAAATCATTTAAAAATAAAAAATCTATCCTAATGAGATTTCCGTAACAATCATGTACATTTTAAAGTTGGATAATTGCTCTAACCTTTGGGATAAAAATACCACAAATGCAATTGAATAGAAACTATGCATAGTATTAGAACTATTATATTTCCTACAGCTCTATTTTTTCCCTAAAATGAGAAAATTCTTATACGTGTAATTGATTTTTTAGCTTTGTTTTTCGTTTAAAAGAAATAAATTGTATGTATGAATATTATGGTCCACACAAATGAACTAATAATATATATTCATTTAATTTTCCATAAGTTGGGAGCTTATATAGAAAATAAGCTAACAATTTAAAATTATTTTACATTATATGTAGTAATTTTGTTGATTTTTATACTGGTACCTTAAAATTTATACCAATAAAATCTTTTGTATTGCCTAATCTCTTTTTTCACTTTGACAGCATAACTTATTGGTTCACTCTTCAATGCAAAAAGTAATTTAATTTATATATCCAAGCCTTTATTGATATTTAAATAAATTACACTATTTTTTTATTTGACATAACAATTAACCCTCTAGTTATATCTGAAATACAATGTTGTTCTTTCTCATCCCTATCTATTGTTTAATGATATAACCGTAACAAAGCATGTGCATGACACATGACTTTTAATAAAGCTGTGATTAATATCTTTTTCCTCAGCGTTTAAAAGCAAAATTGATTTTATCGCAGTGGTTATTTTTTCAGCGGTTATTTTTTTTATCGATAATCGTTAGTCTTTAGTTTTTGTCACTAGAAAAATTGAATTCAAAATTCTTTTCGATATATTTTTTAAACTCTTTCAAATGCATCTTATTTTGCAGTGGTTGTGAAATGTTGTTAGGGATGCAGGTTCATTCTTGCTTGGATCAATTTAAAAGGTTTGGTTAGTAGTTGCTGTTTTGTGTTGGGATGAGTATGTAATATACTTTTTTTCTTTTTTCAAAATCATTTCATTATTTTTGTTGCTTGATAATGGATGAGTCGAAAAAAAAAAAATCTTTCTGTTATAATGAAGTTAAAGCATGAATATGAATGTAGTTTGGAATGAATATATATTCTATATACTTATAATTTAGAGGAGTTAATGTAATTATGGTTTTTTTTTATAATTTTTTTATTTTTTATATATAAAAAACGATGTAAGACACGCTATATTCCACATAAGTTTTCACTCATTCTTATACTTCACTACTTGTCATCGTGATTAAGGAAATTTAAGAATACTAAAAAAACTTACCTATGTATTTTAAAAGACATAAAATATTTAATTCAAAAAGATACAAACATTAATTTTAAAATGATGAAAAATGGATTAAACAATTATTTAGATCAACTACTTAATTAAATTCCATCCCATAAATCTTTCTCTAGATTTATAGATTTGAACTTCATATGTTATCTTTAAATTAGATTTATGTCTCCATCAACATATAGAAAATAATAAAGTTAGATAAAATATTCTCATAGACTTAGCAGTATATTTTCATAGACTTACCATACCAATCATTTATTTCTCTTATTCTTCCAAATATAACATTTGATTCTGATAACTAAAAATATAATAAAAATCATAAAAAAAATCCAAAATTACATTAACCTTCACATCAGCATTACTAACATGTTGTTCTCCACATTACATCTAAATATCGATTTGACTTCTCACGTACATATAACGTAAACTTGATCTTTTATGTTGCCAAACGTTTTAAAAACATGAACATATATTTGTCTCTCTAGTGGTAGAAGTTGGAGAGTTTTTGTGAAGAAAGTTTGAATGAAGTGGGAGATATAATTGAAATGAAGAAGTTGACAATGACAGATGATGGTCAAAGGAAGATAGGAAGAGAAATATAATTGAGTGGTGATAAGTTATTATGAAGACTGAGAGTGACGAGCCTTATGAATGATGACCAAGTTCATTAGCAGTTTGAGTTATGCTTTTCAGACTCGGAATATTTTTGGTACACACAATTGAAGTGGACACATCATATGTGCACGTATACTTGTCTCAACGACTGCCTGTAAATACTATTAGGGTGACAATAGACTTCTTTGTCTCTCTTGACCATAATGTGACGAATGACGAAAGTACATTAGTACATGTTTGGGTCTGTGAGTGTATGTGTATGTGTATGTAGAGAGAGAGAGAGTGGAAATTAAACCACATAACGCGAAAGATACAAGTCCCTGGACCCATTGTGGGCTTTTATTAGGTGCACGAGGACATAAAGAATTTGTTGTGGGGGCTTAAATAGGGATAGGACCCCCCACATGCTTGTCCTTTCTAATAACTTCACCCTGCCAATTTCACCTGCTCTTTGCTTCTTTTCCACGTCTTAGTGCAGACTGAAGAAGATTGATGGGTTTGATGGATTCTGAAATTATAACTATTGCATTCATTCAGAGAAACAACAAGTTCAGAAAGCCATACTCACTTTTTCTCTGACCCACAACAGTGTATATATCACACCCTTAATTTTCCTTTGGTTATTTATTCGCCACAAATTATTTTCTCTTTTGTTAGTTCCAATGCTATAATCTAATCTTATTTATACCCGTTAAAAGGGACTTGACGGTATGAGGGAGATATTCTGGGGATTAGATTTGCTTCACCAAAAATTCCAAGAAAGAAAAGGTTGAGGCCTTTGGTGATCTCGAGGAGGGGTCGTGGTGACTCTCACAGTCATATTATGATATATAAAGTGAGAAAGAGAAGGTTATGAATTGGAGGTCTTAATATGGACGTGACTCTCTCGCTGCGAACGCCCTCGTGTCCCTCATACACATTCATATTCTTTGAGGGGGGAGGGCTGTGAGCCTTCTGACTTTTTCTTCATTTTAATGACTGTAACAGTGTCTGTGTGCTGTGTCCTGAGAGAGAGGGACTAATAAAGTGACTGACAAAACTGAAGGGAGAAACAGAAGATGTTTTCAGCATTTAGCTCAGTACTTACACTCACTCTGCAAACACCTCAATATTATTATGAACAATTTAGATAATATATAAGGATTGTCTCAGTTTTCATCATTTCAAATTCAACTTCTGTTCTTTCTTTTTTTCTTATATTTATAAACAATACACAATTAGGCTTCCTTTTTAACGTCATTATATTTACACATACATGAGAGAATATGGATGTCCAGTACTTGCTTCCTTTCATGGTTGCTTTCTTCAGGGAAATGAATTCATCGTGGAAAAAAACCCTAACCCTATCCCTGTTATTTCCTCGGATTAAGTTTTTTTTTTTTTTTTTTAAAAAATTCTTCAACTTCTGTGGTTCTGATCTCACCAGGATCGGATCAGAATTTTACCTGCCAAATTGCAAACTAACATTTGCCTAGATAGAAACAATCCAATGAAGAAGATGTATAGAGGCTATTAATGTTTACCAATTCCATTCAATGAAGCTACAAACATTTTTTTTTATCAGCAAAAAGGAAGCTACATATATAAATTTCCATATCCGTATAGTTAGCATCTAAAATAATTTATATAAGGTGGAATGCATGCAAATTGTTGTCAATGTAGCTGCAGTGTATGAGAGAGAGGGAGAAGGGGTCATTCATACTGTTTCACAGTATTGTCTGGAGGTGGAGGTGGTGTTGGGGGTTGATAGCAACAGTTTCGTAGGGCAAGCCTGCAGGGTACACTTCGAAGGATATAGATGAAAGAGAGAGAGAGAGAGAGAAAGAAAAGCTGAAAACCCTAAGGATGAATGAACTACTACTATTACTTTATGTATGGGATCCAACAAGGACAGCGACTGTGGCTCACTATTTCAGATATTTTATGATTAAAGAAAAGTGGAGATGGAGCTAAGCCTCAGTCTCACGGGAAGACAATGTTTTAGACCGAGATATTCATCATCTTACCTTTTTTTCAGTACATGATGAAAACTACAATTCAAACTAGTTTAGATTACAGCAGAGACACAAGTTCAGAAAAACACTGCTCGTTTTTCCTGTTAGTTGAGTTCATCAAACACCATACCCAATGCCCAACGTATATCTCACCAAAATTTAAGAAGATATCGCGGGCTAGCAACAAGATGTCTTGGATTACGATCAGGAACATACTTTTTTACATAAAAACTACATACAACAACACTACATCATAGCTGAACTCAAGCTTAATATCTTGTCTTTGTGTCTCTGACTGTGACATCTAATTAATTCGATTCCCTCAATGCCATTGACTTGAATATATGTCAAGGAATAATAATTTTATTATGAAGTAAACTCACATCGGATCGGATAGTAAAGAAAGGAAAACAATATTCGAATAAGTGAGTAGCTTTACCTATATATAAACTGGGTTAATTACTAATTAGAGTAAAAAAAGCTATTAAAAAGGTGGTCCACAAATAAGAGCAAATTAAAGTGAGAAAACAGGCTGGAATGTAGAGTTATTAGGCTTTATAACCTACTAATGTTAATGCTTACTTATTCTGAATGAGAAATAATGACCGAGAAAGATGTCAATTCCGCTTCACATTGCACATGCCTAGAGTTGCATCAATACCCAATAAGAGGTGTAGTAGGCACATACATTAGAATGCATGTTCTACCAACTTATTTAGGCTCTAAAGAAAAGACTACCTAAGTCCCTGGATATATAAGTTTTAAACAATACACGGTCATCATCTAGGAAAGAAAAGGCAAGAAATAAAATTAAGAGACACGGTAGAGGTTCAGTGACCTAGCTAGAAGAGTCCAACTAAGGCTACATAGCCAAGAGTCCATAGTAGACACATATAATATCACCACGCCATGAGAATATTGCAGGCCACGCCTCAAAAAGTATAAACCCTAGAAGGGTTAATACTGCAATCTTAATTCACAAATTACCTCCTGCAGCTCCTCCCTCACTGATGTCCTCCGAAGAGGTATCAGTCCAAGGAAGGGCATAAGGAAAGGAATAAGCAGTTGCAGTAGATTGGCGATAGAACCCAGTTGCTTCGTTACCAAATCTTGCAGTAAACTGCCTTTGGGGCACATGTTGAAATGAAGCAAGTCCTGGTGGCACAGAAAGAGATGCTGGAGGGATGTCAGTGTAAGAGTAGCGTAGCAGATCAGCGTTTGCAGCATCAAGCTCCTTTTGGAGCCTTTGAACTTGTCTCTGCAGGAAAGAGATGGCTCCTACGCAGCCATAAACTGGGTCCCTCACGCGTGCCTCTGCTTCGTATGCGAGTGAGTTCACTGCATCCTCCCTCTGCTGAGGGAGGAGTTCGTTCAGGAGTTTCGTCACATTGCTAGCACCAAATATTTTGTGCACGTTGGCGAATTTTTGAGGCTCTTCCGGTGGGAAGTAAGGCGCAAAGATGCATCCCGGCATGCATTTCCTCCTCAAGAATTTGCAGGCAGCACATGGAGAATTGTAGGAGCTGGATGATGCCATTTGCCTGCACTACAAACATGCCCATCAAACCAATTAACAAACTTCATATCCTTCTCAAGTTCTTCACTAAGCAGTTTTAGATTCAAACTTCTTATCAAAGACGAAACAAATGAATCATCCTAAAACTGGATCTGATGCAAGTTCGCCCAGTTGCACTCTTAGTATGTACTATTCCACTTATTTTAACAAGCCTTGATTTGTTCTCGGATTTTTATTATCATGGTTGCAGAATACATATAGAAAAAGCTTTTCTAAGTATTTACAATTGCAATAGTACAATTCCTATGATAGACACTTAAGTCTTCTATAAATCTCCCCCAGACAAACAACCCTTAACTTCCCCTCTTCCTTTACATACATACATGCAACGAGATTATATATGCTGACTGGCATAAATTCAAAGATTCTTTGTAACTTTCAATTATAATATTAATATGGTTATCTTTTTCCTTTCTCGTTTCCTTTTCTGAAAAAGATGTGTTTTCCTTCTTTCCTCTTTTTCTTTTCTTTTTCTGTTCATGACAAAAAAAAAAACAGTAAAGAACTCTTGGTTTTAAGCCTGTTATCTGTAAAATCTTGATCTGAATTCCTCCAAAGGTTCATGGTATGTTTTCCTCTTCTGCTTCATTTCCTTATCTGAAGAAACATTATATTTAATGTTCACACACCGGCGCAGATAAGAACACTTTATCTGTATAAATCTTTGTTCTGCTGAAGAATTAACTCAGCTGCATGACAAGGCAGTCAGTCATAATTTCCTTCTGAAAATATTAAATAAGTTAAGCCAGCAAGGGATCTGGCTTCTGCAACAAACCAGGATTATTATTTGATGACTACATAGAAAAGAAAAAACACAAAAATAGAAAAGCCCTAGAAAAGCATGGTTTTGTTGTATGAACCGTTAATTTACTTTGAAAGAAACAAAAACAGAGAAAGAACTATATATGCATAAAGAAAGGGAGCAGAGAAGAAAGCAAGACACAAACATGATTTTACCTGTTTTTGATGTAGGTTTTCTTTGGTAATAGATGAACTAAAAGGGAAGTACCTTTTTTCCCTTGTTGGAGGTCCTTCGGAAGCTGTTCTCTTTTTTCCTCCCGAGACAAAGTAGGCTAAGGCAACGAGAGGTATAAGCCTCAGATTTGCTAAAGGATGAAGCAGTCCTAAAGAGGAAACCCTAATTAAAGAGAGGAACAAGGGGAGAGCGACAAACAGATATAGTGAGAGAGAGAGAGAGAGAGAGAGAGAGAGTGAACTATGAAAAGCTGTTAATTAAGTGGTAAAAGGTGATAGTAGAGAGGGGGGAAGGCAAACAGCATTGAGTGGATGGAGAAGGAATGGATGCAAAAGACAAAGGTAATAAATGGAGGTAGACTAGAAAGAATAACTATGACCTTGTATCCAATAATAATATCTATCAGGAATGTGGGTGGGGATGTCTTACATTCTCCATCCTACTCCAACTCATGCACTCAAACAGATTTATATTTTTCACAAAACATCAAACCACATTTTTTAACACATGTAAAGGGACAAAAAGACTATTATTACATATACATAGAAATTAACTAATTAACACCACACAAAAGAGTAAAATAGATGGAACATTGTTAAGAATAATAATAATTAACACGGTGACTAACAAATATTTGAAGGCTGTCGGAAATACTTAGTGGTTTGCTTTACCATGTTGTTTTATAAGGACAGAAAGGGTAACAAGAATGCGTGTGCGTACGATCATTTTGACACCAGGAGCAGAGATGGTTGGACTTTTGTGTTTGAATAGATCATAATCCTCCCTAGACTCTAAACAATGATGATGCGGTTGTTATTATATTTGCAAAAATCAGCAATGGTATATACACGGTGATATTTTGAGTACACTGCACCCAACTGCCCTCGGTATTTAATTACGCAATGACAGAAGTAGCTTATTTTTACAGATTACTACAGTATCTGTGAAGATTGACCCAGCCACCAAGGGTTGTTTTAGTTGAATTAATATTGAAGTACGTATTATGTTTTACGTTGATGGTGTGGTGTTGAGGGAGTGTAATGAAGGAGAGTGATGAATGATTTCGTATATACGTTAATAAATGCTGAAGGAGTTGAAGCTCTAGGTCAAATTGCATTGACTGCGGCTATCCGTTTCAGCCTTCTGTCTTATCTACAGATGTAACGTTTACCGTCGCTCACCAATTCATATATATAGAATCAAATTATTATACCTTTATTATAACCCATACAAGTTATTCCTTATTAATAATTTCACATATTTTTTATTTAAATACAACACCCTTATGATATATATAAATTAAATTGGATGTCACGTCTCTATTAACTTTTATCATTTTACTATGATCTGAATTGTCTGTATTTATTGTGTAATGAAATTTGTTAGCCTGGTCTATTAATTTTCTTAGAATAATTTTTTTACAATAAATGACTATTTTAGTATCTTTTTCTAATTGCAATCATAGTAAAATGCACCCAGAATGTGTTACATGCCGATGTACATAATAGTAAATTATGACTATACCTTGTATTGTTTTTGTCAAATTTTATGAAAATTAAACCATAACAGGAAAATCATGAACTTTTTATATCTTAATAATTATATTAGGCCATTTTTTGTGTGTATACAACTAATTTTAAATTTATATTTACAGACATGATTTATATAAAATAAATTTTCAATTCAATAATTAAAAATTAGTTCAATTAAAAGTTATTGAATACTTAAATTTAATTTAGTATTTTTGTTTATCTTTCTTCTATAGTGAAAGAAAGAAATATACTCTGCTTTAGTAAAATTATTTTCTTTCCTAAAAAACAATTTATTAGAGATTAGCCACGCATTTGTTATGGCAAATTTTATTTATATTATTTTCTGTGTATTGTTAATCGATAAATATTGCATTTTTTTATTTATAGATGTCGTCACACAATTTTACCAGCATATTGTTGACTCTTGATGAGTTTATTCCTTAATGTAAGTAAACTTAGAAAATATAGCAAGAAATGAGATATACATCTCCCATTGTGTGCAAATTTCCAGTTTGTAGTTTGATAGTTTTGGTTATTTAGATTTTTTTTTTCCAACCAAGTTTTTCTTATTAACATATTAATTGATGGATTTCCTTTCTCAATTCTTATATATAGAAAGTTAGAGGTCTTTTACATTGTAACTAAAATGAATGTAAGAATTTTTTTTTTACATTGATTAAATTAACATTTGATGCAAAAAGTAAAAATATTTTACTTTGTCAGAAACCATGATTATGTGAATAATGTCTTTCTATAATCGGTTAAGTCGGCACATGGTGTAAACAGTATAGTCATGCCAATAAAACAAAAAACCGTATAGTCATATTGTGATAAATTTGAAATAAGATTAATAGATATTATTCAATGCATGAAACATAATTATATTTTAAAGGGTCTCCTAACAATTATAAAATAATTTTAACAGTTGTAATTTGTAAACTATACCAAAATTTGAAGTAAACATATATAAATTTAATATACCATTAATTATTGAAAACAACCTCAACGAGCTAAAATAACATCAATTATGCTAAACATATTCAACAATCTATGTCTTACATATTTATTTTAAACAAAGTATGTTTTCTACCGCATTTATTCCATTATCTTCTTAAATAGCATTTGCTTAATTGTAGCTCTTAGGAATTCTTTTACAAGTATACCGATTTTACAAGTAATTGAATGATCAATCGAATATCATCTTAAAGGAGTATAATACTCGCCTAAAATAATAATGGTTTTCCACAATTAGGGATGACAATGGGGCGGGACAGGGACGGATTTTACTATCCTATACCCATCCTTGTAAAAAAATTTATCTTCATCCCCATTCCCAAATCCAACGGGTATCAAACTTTTGTCTCATCCTCATCCCCACCGGGTAACGGGTATAATCTCGTACCCATACCCGTACCCATTTTCTTACTATTTTAATATTAATTTTAATTAATTTTTATAAAATAATAAAAAATTACGGTAAAGGAAACATAATATTATCAAATATTCAATATTAGGAGTATAGTTGTTTCTTCGATATCAAATACTTTGAAATAAATTATAATTGTTTACATTTTAGATTATAATACCAAATAAAATTTAATGAGAACCAAAACATTTATTAAATTTGCAAACATTAATGAAACCTAGTTGATAAATTTTAAAAATATTTTTAAAAAAATATAAAAGGAAAAAAATATTTAAATTAAAATATATTTTAAATGTTTGTTTACTTCAATTTTTTAAATTATAATGAATCTATTTTTTATATACTAATAAAAGTTATAATACATCACTTGATCAAAATGATGCAAAGAACAAATAATAAACATAATAATAAAATTTTAATATAGATCTTGTATCTTTTGAACCACAATATATGTTGGATGGTGGTAAAAAAATATTCATGGCAATTACATTAAATTTTTATATTGTAGTAAATAAAACTTATTTATACAATTATAGTGAAAAAATTAAAGTATGATTGTCATGAGTTAGAAAATAAAAAATAATTAGATAAAATTTATCGAAATAGTATTCTACATGATGAAAATAAACAAAAAATAAAAATATTAAAAAATTAACAAATGTGTGTCTTATAAACAATTTGTAGACTATTGGAAGGAATCACACAAAGGAAAACAAATATATAATTAAGGGTATGATAAGATGAAAAATATCTTAGAGATCTAAGAAAACTTTTCAAATATCAACATATATACTCAATAGTTGATACACTACTACAAAAACTCATAATTCCTGCTAATTTTGTTTTGAATTTTTTTTGTAGGAAATACCTATAAATTTTGTTATGAAAAAAATTACAGGAAATTCTTGTCAATTTTTTTGCAAAATATTTTGTATAAAACACTTTTTGCAACAAATTTTGTAGAAAATACTTGTGAATTCTATAATTTTGTAGGAAATAATTACCCACAAAGGAATTACCTGCCAATTAAAATTTAAAAGAAAATAGCAGGAAAAAGTCTTTTCTTACAAATTATTTTAACAAATTTGCAAGAAAATTCTCATGTAATATCATATTTTTTAGTAGTGGATAAAAAAATGACGCAAAGAACAAATAATAAACATAATAAAATTTTATCATAGATTTTGTATCTTTTAAACTCCAATATATATTGGATGGTGATAAAAAAATATTCATAGCAATTACATTAAATTTTTATATTGTAGTAAATAAAAATTATTTATACAATTATAGTGAAAAAATTAAAGTATGATTGTAATGAGTTAGAAAATAAAAAATAATTAGATAAAATTTATCGAAATAGTATTCTACATGATGAAAATAAACAAAAATAAAAATATTAAAAAATTAACAAATGTGTGTCTTATAAACAATTTGGAAACTATTGGAAGGAATTGCACAAAGAAAAAAAAAGATGTATAATTAAGGGTATGATAAGATGAAAAATATCTTAGAGATCTAAGAAAACTTTTCAAATATCAACATATATACTCAATGGTTGAGAAATAACAAAAATTGTTTTAGCGAAATAAAACAGTTCTTCAAATGAAACAAAAATTAATAATAATTATAAGTAAAGAATTTTTTTTATATTACCAGTAAATGGAATGTTTATGCTATTAAACACTTAAATTGAGAGTATTAAACATTCTCACGTGAAAGAAAAATATACAATAAATCAAAATTTAAAAAATAATAGAAATATTCAAATGTTAGACATAATTTTTTTTTTAATTGACATACATCATTTTAACATAATTACATAAAGGTTATGATAAGATAAAAAAATATATTGGAGATGCGAATGAGTTTCATGACAAACCAAATATTTAAAAGAAATAAAAAATAGAATATATATATATATATATA
>Ga0214544_1002229_pt1 | contig 40882 bp, 26 predicted proteins | sample CNSS3metaG_FD_160074 | JGI IMG/M metagenome (GOLD analysis project Ga0214544, IMG submission 160074) | Root nodule microbial communities from cowpea collected in UCLA plant growth center, Los Angeles, California, USA - CNSS3 | ecosystem: Host-associated > Plants > Roots > Nodule | place: USA...
TTTGCTAACACATGTACAAAGAAGTCAAACATCATAAATTTCACAAAATTTCGACAGCATTTCGCATTGGTCTCTGAAGTACACGAAATGAAAGTGATTAATCATGATCACAATCAAGTATGCATCCTGATCCAAGCATAGTTTCTTCATGTTAAAACATCACAAACAGAAACCATAGTTCGCGAGCTTACCGCCTGGCGTAGCTCCAAACGCTGCCTGGCGAAACAGGTTCAGACCGCCTGGCGGTTCCCGTCCCACCGCCAGGCGTTAGGTCCTCGAACAGAAAGCTCGCTGCCTCGCGTCCGCCTGGCGGATCTCACCTCACCGCCAGGCGCCAATCTCTGCAGACCCCCTTTCTGGGTCTTCTACCGCCTGGCTCACCCAATCTAGCCGCCAGGCGTTGTGATAGTACCGTACCAGTCATTGATTTCACCTCTCTTTCATATTATCCCACACTTCCCTAATCTCTCCAAGGTAGCAAAGCAATCTTGGTTAACCCCACTCTCGTTCTGAATTCCTAGCCAGCCTCTTGACTGATCGCAGTACCTATAATCCCATTCCAAATTCCCTATCTCACCTACGATTCACCAATTCCCTCCAACATTATACCATAAATTCTCCTAATTCCTATTGAAACCACACAGTACATTTCCTCATACCACATTCCCTGCTCAAATTGCATTACCACAGTACCATACTTCCTACTCGGTTAATTTTATAATTCATTTTACACAAATCATGGTAATACCTCGAATCTTAATCCCACTATCTCTTATTCCAGCGATGCGACCCCAACAAGTGTGTTCATTCAAACATGAGACTTGTCATTAAAACTCTTATTCTTACTATTTCAAATTAACCTTCTTACAATCTTACCATATCATGCTCATACCTTCACACTTAATCTAATTTCCCTAATTATATACTACAGATTATTTATCTCTTACAGTTTTATCAATAATTATATAAAAACCATGACTCATCCAAGTTCTACTCCCTTGCATTTTTTCTCCCTCTTTTAAGCACACAGAACCGGACCTGCACCCATCGTCGCCTGGCGGCAAGCAGCACGCCGCCGGGCGATACACCAGTATTCTGCAGAATCGCAGGCTCTCCATTCCTATGCCATACTCAGTCCATTTTCCAGTTTCCATTCCTACCAACTTCAGCCACCAAGATGCAACCATACCTGCATTACGTGCTAATTATCTATTCTCAATTTGATTCATAAAAGTGTCTTTATATTCACACTCACGTGTAACCCTAATCGATTCATACACTATCATCTCTTAACCTTGACATACCCCAAATTGGTAATCAATTTCGGTCCAGCAAAGCATCCAATAGAACCCAGTCACATCAATCACAGAAACCACATGCACACTTGTACGAATACCATCAAAACATCAAAAGGAACGCGAATGATGTCGCGCCGCCTGGCAGGAATTCATCGTCGCCAAGCGGTTCAAGCCAAAATAAGAACAGTGGGCATTTCTGATGTGCCGCCTGGCGGTATGGATTGAACCGCTAGGCGGTTTCTGGGAAAAACCTAGAAACTTCGATGAAACAGTATGAAAACTGACAGAAAAACATGCAATATTGATCACGCAGGCACAGTATAAGTGATACAACTAAAAACCACACATAACAACTCCCCTTACCTGGATTTTCCGCTCTCAAACCCGAATTGGTGAGTGTGCCTCGAAGCAAAACCTCCTCCTCTCTTGTTTGCTCCCGTCACACTGTTTTTCCCTTCCAACTCTCTATAGTACGCCCACACCAACCCTTTTCTGCCCAACGTTCACACTCCAGTCCTAATACCTCTCCTTTTGCTAAGTCTCTCTCTTTTCCTGAATCACTACCTCTCTAATTACCCTTTTTACCACCAAAACGAAAATTAAATAAAATGAAGGTTTAATGGTTAATTAAGTCCCCTAATATGATGTTCCTAACCCTCTAAATTACCTATCCATTGGCTGCTAGGGTTCCTAAACCCTTTCATATTCATGCTAACGAAATTTTGGCAAAAAAGAAAATTGGTTAGTTCTCAACAAGGTTTGAACTCCCAACCTTTCAATCACTAAGCAGGTACATAACCAATTCAACCAATTTACACTTTTATTAATTCCATCAAATCTAAGGTTAAGTGATCACATCACGCATTCAAATATATGGCATAAAAATTCATAATTTAAATAACATAAAATGGCACACATAAGACTCAAAACCAAGTCCTCTCACACAATCAAAGTACTCTCAACCATTTGAGCTAGTACTTTTCCACGTCATAAATCCACACATTAATTGCTTTAAATGCTTCTATTACCCGCAATTATTAAATAATTATTTAATTTATTTAATTTTTCTCAGGTCTTACATAACATATAATTGGTTCAATTATCAAAACATCCATCTCAAAATAAAACAACAAGATGTTCCTTAAGCTTTGGCTAACTCGCTCAGCGAGCTCATCTTCTCGTCAGGCAAAGATTTCACTTTCAACCAGAGACAAGATTGCTCACCCAACGAGTTTACCACTGGGCATCCAAGAAAAATATTCCCTCATAAATCGCCGAGCGAGTTATGCTCACCCAGCGACCCCTAAATCAAAGAGCCCCTAACGCATAACTCGCCACACGAGACCTCGCTCACCCAACGGGTTTGCATAATTCTACATAATAGAATTCTACATAACTGTACAGATTCCAATTATGCTTAATTATGTGCTTTTGAGTCTTGATGCACCCGAGCTTAAAGAATTTACAACTTCTCAAGATATGCCAGAGTTCTAGTTACAGAAAAACATCATCATGCAGGCCTCTAAGCACATTCTCAATTTCACAAATTAAATCCAACTGATAGCATCAGAATTAACGCTAAACTACCATAAAAGTTCATGCTATAATCCAAACTTCATCATCGATTCTAAGAAATTCAAAACAATTTAACAATAACACAAGACAAACAAGGTTTAATTAGCTTCCCTTACCTGAGTAAAATTGAACTGGCTCTAAAAACACCACAACCTTCCTTGAGCCCCGAGGTACTCTATCTACACACAAATATACCACAAAATAATCATATCATACCTTCATGATCCTTAATCAACAAAGAATTAGACAGAAGACAATAAAGTCACATGCGATCTCTAAAAGATTCACATGCAGGATGATCAAAAATTACCAAAAGATGAGCTGAAATTCAACTTACTCAATTAAGGAAACTGATAGGATGAACTTGAAGATCTCACCGCGAAGATCACACAGGCAGTCTCCGATCTTCAAACAAATGATTACAGAGTCAACAACCTTTAAGAGATGGAAGAACTCTAAAAATAATTTAGAGAGATGGAATGTTTTTAAGTAATAAGATCTTTTTTGAAATTTCTATTTATAATTATGCATTATATTATTAAAATAATAGGGTCTCATTATTTTAAAACCTCCTCACTCATAACATACAATTTTTTCTAGTATTTATAAATATAATTTAATAATTATATGTTTAATAATTAGTTAGAATATTTATGGGTAAAAGTAAAAGTTATTTCATTCAGAATATATATATTAAACATAATTATACAATAAATTAAACAAAAAATGAATATTAATAAAAAAAAATGTTTAACAATTAGAGATTTGATAATAATTAATAACATAAAATATTATATTTTAGAATATATATATATATATATATATATATATATATATATATATATATATATATATATATATATTATCCATGACTTGGGTACCAAAATGTAGTTAAAAGTAACCAAACTAATTACTAAATTACCAAATAGCTAGTAAATATATATGTAAAATATTTGTCATATGCATATTAAAATTTTTAGAATTTTAGAATTAGATTTAGAAGTTTTGTATAAAATTAATAAATTATAAAAAATTAAATAATTAAATTATTAAATTATTTATCTAGTTAATAAAACAATTAAATAATAAAATCTCAATTAACAATTAAATTATTTATCTAGTTAATAAAAAAATTAAATAATAAAATCTAAATTGAATAATATAAGTTTATAAAAAATTTAAAACATAATTAAATTATAGTTACACCCATATAAAATATGCAATGATGAGAAACTTTTTATAAATTTTATTACATTTATAAATTATTATTAGTTAAATGAGAAGTACAATTATTTTATTATCATTAATAGAATTATGCAATAACATAATTTTAAATATTTTAATTTTTATTAATTATTGTGATTATATAATATAGATATTTAAAAATAAAAACAGGCGGCAGATAAATAAATATAAATATATGAAAAGAGTAAGTAAAGGTTGTAAAAACAGTTACAAATATTATTTCTTCGTAAAAAGATTTTTTTGACCAAGTTTTAACAATATTTACATTACATTAATATTATTTTTTAAAATAATTTATCATGACTTAAAAAAAGAAAAGAAGAGTTAGTGAAAAATTTATCAAAATTAGTTAACAAAAACTTTATCAAACCTATGAAAATCCTATTTTTCATATCTTTCAGACAATTAAACAATTGAATCCATATGGTCCATAATCTCTGTAAAATCTTCTAGTAGCATAATTTTTCACTCCTACACTATACAAGCCTTTATCATACTCTCAGCCACAATTACCGTTAATTAAACTAAATATTCTGTTACAAAGAGAGAATTTTATAATCCAAAATTATACAAATTTGCTATAAACTAACTGAAAATTAAGAAAGTACAACCATGAGTTAAAAACCTAATCTGAAAAAGGTTATAACAATATTCTTTCTCAATTAAATCATTACAGCGGGGTGTGCACTGGATTTTCTCTACTTGCACAATGTTTTCCCTCCCAATGGTTGTGTTATTCTCGCACAGCTTCTTGTAAAGAAATTTTGTCACGCATTCCGGGAAAGATCTCATGCGATGCAAGTATCTTATTATTTCTTAGTTGTAATGCTGGAGTGGGTCAAAATATTAGTATTTTACAAAATTCATTTGCCTACCACCGTTGCACTTGCACAGTCTTGAATTATTTGTAATTGTCATTCTAAAATTGTATTTACGTTATTTTTCACCAGTTGTTTTTTTTTCAACTTGCCAAATATAGATGATTGGGTTGCCACAACAAGATAGACAAAAAGTTATAATTCGTCTGTCATGTGTTAGACAGACTCATTAATTTTTTTTCTTTTAATTCTTTTTCTAAATAAGTGACTATGTCAAAACGAACTCATCTTGAAAATTCTAGAATAGTCCATCTGGAAGCTAGTCCGCAAATCATAACCTATTTTATCACCCTTTGTCCATGAAAAATAATGTGATTTTTCTTATATAATTATTAAATGTAATTTGAGAGTAATTCAATATATTGTGAAAAGTTACAACAAACTTATATATAGTTACAAAATTAAGATGATGGAAAAAGAAACCAAGAAGGAAGGTTGGTAATGGAAAGATAAGGGATTAAAATCGTGAAAAAAGAAAAACTATATATAATTTTCTATTTTAAGCAAAAAAAACATTATGTATATTTAAAATACTACTTTACATTGACATTCTCGATATGATAAAGATATATATGTTACTAGTCTTCCCATTGGCAACTTTGTGGTTGGATCGTCCTACGGTGTATATATATCCTTATATACATAAAGTCACAGAAAATAAATGAGATGGTATGAACCACCTTATCACAAAGTTCACATCACATCCAAACAAAAGGTTTGTGACCCTGTTAGTTTGGCGCATCAATTGTAAATTAGCATGCAATAACCAAATAAATATAACGCAACCAAATTATACATGCATCTATTTTCTACTCATAATACTCAAAATACATACAAAACTATGGTGTATTTCAAAATAACTGGTGGAGAGATAGTGCCCGAGATAGAAATGACGTTATCAGACACGGTTTTTGATCTGAAACGGAAGATTCATAAAGAGTTGGACGTAGAAATTTACAGGCAAAGTTTGTGGCACCATAATAGGATAATGAGAGATCATGAATACATCGATGATTATGACTTTCGAACGAGTGAAACATTATATCTCACCGTTACTCCATTGCCACCTCATCACAAGCTCCACGTCTTGATTAAATCTCTGGGGAGTGATGGGTATGTGAGGGTGAAAGAGACTGATAAAGTGTGTGATCTTCGCAGCAAAGTTGAGAGATATTGGGCTGTTCCTTCCCATCTTATCACCCTTAGACGTCGCAACGTTGTTATGGAGAATAACCTTCCTCTTTATGCTTATTATGTCAATGAGGCTTCTGAAATTCAACTATCAGTTACGATTGAACCTCGATGATGTGTAGGTTTTGGTTAGGTTTAGGACATGATAATTATTATTTTTGATGGTAAGATTATAGTATGTTTGAAAACTATAAAATTAGGACAAATTACCTAAAGAGTTAGTTTTCCTTCCATGCGGGACTTCAAGTACATACCACATGTCTTTAGCACTTTTGTATTGAGAGACCCTAAAGAACTCATCCAGGTTCAATGAAGATGTGAGAATGTTCTTTGCGGCACAATTATATTGAGCACGTCTTCTTTTCTATCTGTCCATCCATTCCAAAGCTTATCAACCTTCTTCTATTAACGACATGGTTAAGAATGTAAGGTCCATTCAAAATTGCATCTCAAATACATTGGTCAATTGATTCAATGAAAATTTTCATTCTAATTTTTCAAAACTGGTAATTGACACCACTAAACATAGGTGGCCTATGTATAGAAGCACCTCCTAAGGAAGTTTTTTTTCCAATCATTTCAAAACAATTAAAAACAGTTTTAGGATCAAACTTGAGTAATTTTCAACAACCTTGCTTTAATACCAATTGTAAATATTGAAATGGGTAATATGCCAAGAAAGGGTGTTGAATTGGCTTATTAAAAACTTTGATTTTGAAAGCTTAAAACACATTTAACTTGAATCAAATTAGCCACGAAATGATGATGCAACAGCGACTGGACTACACACTTTTAATCGATCAAAAACAGGGACAATCGACTAATTTCATTAAACAGTTAACAGTACAATGTAAATCAACAAATGAAAATATTAAATCAGTACAATGCAAATCTACAGATGAAAATACTGGGAATTCTGCAGAATTTCGAATTTACATTTTAAACCAAAAACAACATGAAAGACTTATCAAGATTGATTCAAATGAGTAGTAATACAGACATGAGCCAAGCCTCGGGTTGTGCTAGAACACACAAGAATGGTTAAAAGAATGTACAAACCACAATTCTTGAAACCTTAAAATACAAATCAAAAGAGAAGAGATAGAGACAAGCACAAGAACATAAGGTTTTTATACTGGTTCACTTAAATCTAAGCTACATCCAGTTTGTCAAGGCAACCTCAGCCTGACTTGCACTATTTCAAAAGATTTACTTAATCCACAAAATTACACTTTCAAAATAAGCAAAAATACACACCAAGACTCTTGAATCCCACAAGAATCTCAACAAGCACAGCAAGATCACATTTGTAGACCTGGAAAACCACTAAAAATCACTCAAAAACTTGAGAAAGTTCAAACTTGAATAAAGGCTCTCCCTGCACAACCAAACATTTTTCTCCAAGTTCCTAAAACAAGAAAAATTGCTCCAAGTAAAATCCAAGATCAATCTCCAAAGGTTGCACTTTTGTATGATCCAGAGAGAGAGTTTTCCACAAAATTCACAATGATTTCGTACTGCAAATGGTAAGTCTCACACCTCTCTCTAGACAAAAAAAAAAGAATATATAGTCAATTTGTTAACACAATCAACAGGTTGATTTTTCATTCAATCAGTTGATTTCACTTAACTTAAGTGAAACCAGTCGATTAAAAAATAAATCAATTGATTGAATGTGTAACAAGTAAAACTACTACAGCAAACCATTTAACATGTTAAAATTCAATTCAACAGGTTAAAAGACACCAACTAGACCCTAGACATCTATACAACGTGAAATGGTATACACTATGAGCACCAATCTTCAAGCTTTGTATTCTTCATGCGAAACTCAGATTCAATACACACTTCAAGCTTGATCAACACGTGAATCATCAAGTCTTCACACCTTCATCAATTTTATCATGGACTCAACACATTCCAATACAATGGCTTCATGCGAAACTCAGATCATGCGAAACTCAGATTCAATACACACTTCAAGCTTGATCAACACGTGAATCATCAAGTCTTCACACCTTCATCAATTTTATCATGGACTCAACACATTCCAATACAATGGCTTCATATATCTTCATCAAATCTTCAAGTACCAAATCATCAAACCATTTGTGCTAACATAGAGGAATATAAGAAAAAGATAGGGATAAAGATGTCCATGATGACAATTTGGATAAGAAAGGTTGAAAACACCACCATAGTTGCTTGAAATAAGGGGTGTGGACATTACATGATTTTATTTTAATCTTTCTTGGATCACGTCTCATATTAGGAATTCTAGGAGTAATATTCTTTCCGAATCCAATTTTTTTTCATTGGGACTAGTTCTTGTTTGTCTATCTTTATTCTATATATATCCAATTAAGGTAACAACATAATTTGAGAAAAGGTTCCTACAAAAGAGATATAAAGTTTCAAATAACACATAACAGTGTTTCATGTTGCAACAGTTGCAACACTTGGTTGCTTGAAAAAAGAATCTTACTATCTTACCCATCCAAAACCTTATAAACTTCATTGGCTTAATGAAGCATGTGAATGTCAAGTTTTTCATGGGGAACTATAAGGGGTCAAGTTATTTGTGATATACCTATGGAAGCTTATCACATCTTATTAGGAAGACCATGAAAAAGTAATATAAAAAAAATGATTGATAATTGTTGTTTCCACAATCAAATTAAGAAGTAGACGTCTAATGTAGTGATGGGTCATCCAATGAAGAAGTAGATGTCTAATCATAGTATATCCTCCAATGTGAAGTCCAAAAGTGTATACTTTATAAGAAGTCAATTTAGATTAAGTATAAATAGGGTTAGTCAACCCAAAGTTGTCTCCGAATAAATACAATTGTGATCTTAGTAAGCTGGATTCTTAAGTTGTCTGAAGAAACAAAAATTAGAGAAAACAGTAAATGAGTAATGTTTGAAGGAGTATGAATAAAACAATTAAAAGGTAATTTGATTTTGTAGTTCGTTCATAGTTAAATTCTTCATCAATTTTCATGTAATTATCATTCATTCAAATTCTTAACATAATTGAATTAATCAAACAGTATCAATAGAAGTGTATCTCTCACATCTCCAAACCTCTATGTTTGATATTTATACCATTTACCTCTTGAATTAAGCAAACAAGAAATTGTTAGAATTAAGCAAACTAACAAAAACTTCAATTAAAGAACAAGATTGAATAATCAATAAGCATTCTAAAACCACTCCAAGAACAAAAATTGAGATTAAAAAAAGATAAATGATATAATCACACCTTCTATTAATTCATTAAATATCTCTCATGTATCCAAACGTCTACATTCAATATTTATATTATTTTACCTCTTGAATTAAGCAAACTAAGGATTGTTAGTATTATAACAAGAATTTCAATAAAATATTAGAATTGAATCATCAACAAGCGTTTAAAAACAATGCCAACCATAAAAATTGGAATTCAAAAAGAACAAATAGAAACACACTTTGATTTTAGAACTAAACGATTGAACATGTTTAGCATAAAACCTCAAAATTCACTATAAACTCAGTAGAGAGATAATGCAGAAAGGTTTAGTCTTTCATGCGGAACACGTGGAGGAATTACAAAAGAGAAAATAGAAAAAATCTAGTGTGTGAAGCTTCGAGCAAAGAGGCATGAGCTACGACTAGTGAATTTCTTCATCCCTCAACACTTGATGTAACCCATGGAAAATAATCTTTGTTGTTATCTTATCTTTCTTTCTCTCTCATTAGAGACTTAATATTACTTGTTTTAATTTCTCTGTATGAAAATGAAAACAAAAAAATCTGAAAATTCATATATTTAATAACATTCTCATTCTAAATTTATTCACATTCTAAATTTGCAAGAATCGATGATAGTTTAATTCACTTCCTCCGTTAATGATACAACATGCAATCAGGAAGAGAATGGGCCAAGTGAAAAAAATAACCCAAGTGTTAGTACTAAGCCCAAAATAAATGTTGTGAGGCCATCAGACTAAGACAATTATGTGCGTTGAGTGTTATAGTTTATTTGATTTGTTATTTTGTCTCTTGTGGGATATGAATCTTTCTGTTAGAGTTTTTATGTGGTTACCGTGATATGTAGGAACAATTAGTTCATGCAAGAATGAAAGCATTGTAATAACCCATTTTGGGGATAAGAATATTATACACTGAAGTTTCCTTTTCCATCTGGGGCCTGGTACCTCGAATACAAATTCTTAATTCTATTTCCTATCAATAAGTGCTTTCAATGACGATATCTCAGCCTTCTGTCGTTAACCTTGTGATTGACTAGGTATCACGTCTAACTGCCTGTGTCAACAACCTTTCTTCTGAGGTTGCTTCTCTCTAGCAAAATCCATTTTTCCAAGCATCATTTATGAAGCAAACCCCTAAAATTCTATTAGTTTGTCCCTGTTTTGATGGTTCCAATGCCTTAATTTGGATTTTTGCAGCCACTCATTTTTTCGACTATCATCACACACCAAAGACCAAACATCTCCAGATCATTTCCTTTTACATGGATGGTCCAATTCTTAGTTGGTTTCAATGGTTGGAGCAAAATAACCTCCTTCATTCTTGGAAGCATTTTTTACAGTCTCTCGAGACATGTTTTGCCTTATCTTGATTTTAGAATGTGAAGGGACGTCTTTGTAAGCTCACTCAAACAAAGTCTGTTTTGTAGTATTTAAATGACTTTGAAGCACTTGTGAATAGGTTCGTGAACGTTCCTCATTCATTTTGTACTTTAGTGTTTCATTTATGGCTAATTTTATCGAGGTCGTACCCAACCAAATAAAATATATAAATGCAAAACTCAAGAGTTAACCCAAGGTTGTCTTCTAGTGACCATTTTTTTCAACCGAAGTTTTCTAGATACAATTCAACACAAAGGCGGGGTGGCAGATTCAAGTACTGACAAAATGTGAACAACGGGTTAAATGAAATAAAATAGTTATTAAAACGTGTTGATTCCCTAATTAAAATGCACTTCCACTTATCATCAATCACGAGAATTAGAACTCTATTAGATAACTCTTAATCCACTCATTCCCGATCAACTAAGCTAAGATTAAGAAAAGCTTCATTACATTAAAGCAATACACACATAAATTAATCTACCACTAAACAAGCAACCCACATTCATTAAGCATGAATACATATTAACTTAAACACCAAATTATCCACTGCATATTAAGCACACACAGAATCTGAATTACCCTAGGAGATTAAAAGATAAAAAGTGAACCAAAACAGAACTCAATCAACATTATGGAACAAAGAACCTCAAAGCTCATGCATTCTCTTTAGGGAATCAATCACAAAATTAGCCCTCCCTAGAAATGAAGCTGCAACAAAATATAACCTTAATCAAATTCATCATTTCAATGCACCAAACAATAACAAAACGTAAATTCTAGAAATGAAAACGTAAAATGGTAGAAACGAAAACCAAAATACTTCAATGAAAGGGCTATAAACGAAAACAGAGAAGAAAATTAACAATACTTCAAAAAAAATGATACCCAATTGTTCCAAGGTGCAAAAATGTCAAAATCCCCAAGTGGGTGCTGATTCAAAGTGTAAAAACATCTAAAAGATGAGTGGATGCCTCCATGGTCACCACATAAAACAAAGAAACATAAAAATGGAGTATATGGAAGATGATGATGGCTGGTCATGGAAAATGAAACCTAAATTCGTGCTCCTCTCACCATAGATTCACATATTTACAAAAATCTCATTTTAGTCAGTAGAATTACAAAAATGTCATTCTAATCAGTAGAATTACAAAAATGTCATTCTAATCAGTAGAATTACAAAAATGTCACTATAGGCCCAAAATGTTGGCCTAATCACTTAAATGGCGTGGAAATGACATGGAAAAACGTGGTAATGATGTAGCAACTCTCTCTTCATATTAAGAGTAGTGTCCAAGCTTCAAAATTACTTCACAAAATACCTAAAAATAATTAGAAACAAAAATTAGATAAATTAATGTCAAATTAATCAAAATTCAAAATAATGGTCCAATAAAGCCCAATGGATGAAAATGCACTAAAAACATACAATTAAGCATCAAACATCTATCAAGATGAATACAAAAAGGCAATGGAATAAAGGGAAAACAATGACTCATTAATGGCCTTTGCCCAAACATCCAATGTGAGGTTCTCGCCTTCCAACCGGTGTCTTTTTTAGAATAGGCAGAGTTGGCCAAGCTTCAAGAGGACAAATTCAACTCCATGGTGTAGCCTCCGTAGCGTTCTCCTATTTCGGCCTCTCATTCCTTACCTTCGTCCCAATAGCAAGGTTTTCTTCCCCCACCGATTACGCCAGTTATTCCATTTAAACGTCTTTCAACTTCAAAAATCCATAACCGTTGTGATCTTGGTTTATGCTACAACTGTGATGAGAAATACAGTCCTAACCACCATAATCTCGATTCTTTCTTCTAGTGCATGACGAGGAGGAGACCATGTCTCCTGATCTTCCTCTGGATGATTCTAATGATCCACCTCTAACTGACTTAGTTAAGTTTAAATGCATTGTCAAGACAATTTAGTTCAAAAAGGTTTCATGTTACCAAAAAAATATTAGAGCATTTTGTTCATGTTCTCATTGATGGCAGGAGTTTTCATAATTTTTTGCACTCAAAGAGCGCCCATGAATTGGATTTGCCTTGTAGTACCACTAAACCGCTATCAGTAATGGTTGGCAACGATCATGCTTTAACTTGCTCTTCGGTTTGTGCTCAAGTTCCTTTAGTCATCCAAAATCATGCGTTTTTTGTGGATTTTCATTTAATTGATCTGTGTGGGCTTAAAGTTGTTTTGGGGTGCAATGGCTTCAAAGTTTGGGTCCTATTTTAACACACTATGAGAAACTTATGGTGTAGTTTATGTGGTCCGGTCAAATGGTCAAATTGATCGGCGATATTAATACTCCATCTTTGTCAATTTTTTTTCATCATTTGCGTCGCTTGTCCTAGTGGGGGCATATTACTAAATATTTTAATCTTACTATGATACTGATAGTACCCTCCTCTACCGAGTTATTTTTGTGTGATCCCCATTAATCATCCAGACTTGTCTACATTATTGAATCGTTTTGAATCTCTATTTAAGGAGCCTTCGACCTCATCCCTCGATATCCCTATTTATCACGTTATCACTTTATTACCAATTCTACTCCCTCGTTAAAGTTTGTCCATATCGCTACCCTTATTCTCAAAAGTAGGAAATTGAAACCCAAGTGGCTCGCATGCTTGCCTCAGGAAAGATTTGGCATAACACTAGTGCTTTCTCATCTTCGGCCCTCCTAGTTAAGAAGAAAGATAATAATTGGCGCTTTTGTGTTGACTATCGCGCCTTGAACGCCATCATTATTTTGAACAGTTTTCCAATACTTACAATTGATGAATGATTGGATGAGTTAGATGCTGCCATTTGGTTCTCCAAACTAGACTTGCCACAAGGTTATCACTAGATTCGCATACAAATGGAAGACATTCATAGACCCGATTTTCGTACTTACAATGGACACTTTGAGTTTCAATTTCTACTTTTCAGTCTTTCCAATGCGCCTACCACTTTTCAGGACATCATGAACGCCCTATTTCGAGCTCATTTACACAAATTTATCATCGTATTTTTCGATGACATACTTATCTACAACACTACATGGGAAGATCACTTATTACATTTGCAAATCACTTTTGAATTATTGAGTCCTAACCTATTTTACTTAAAATTGTCCAAATGTTCGTTTGTTTTACAACAGGTGAAATATCTGAAACATGTGGTAAGTGTTATCTCGGTGGGACCGGATGTTGCTAAAATTGAGGCAAGGTTCTCTCTCCTTGAGAGCATTGAAAGGATTCTTAGGTCTAATGAGGTTTTATCACAAATTCATCAGTGGTTATGCTTCTTTGGTCTAGCCTCTCAGAAATTTGCTCTGAAAGGATGTCTTTCATTGATCTCCTAAGGCACAAGACACTTATGAAAAGTTGAAGCATATGATGTCCACAACCCAGCCTTGGCTTTACCGGATTTTTCGAAGCCTTTTATTATTCAATATAATGCTTCGAGCATAGCCATGTGTGTGGTTCTCTCTCAAGATCAACGACCAATTGCACTCTTTAGCAAAAACATTTATCCTCGGATGATGTAGGCATCCACATACTTACATGAATTGCATGCCATAACAACTACCATCAAGAAGTGGCACCAATATTTGTTGGGACACTTCTTCACCATTCAAATTGACCACAAACCTCTCAAAGATTTATTGACCCAAACTATGCAGACTCTAGAGCAATAGTTTATATGAGCAAACTCCTTGGATAGAATTACACGATTCAGTATCGTGTTAGAATGTTGTTGTCGATGCTCTTTTTTTGCATCTTTGTGAAAGATACCTCTGGCCATTATTATGTGATTATTATTCCTCACTTTCAATTTTTGGAGGAATTGCGAGCTACATTACAACATGATGACAGTTTTGCTTAGCTTTTGAACAATATCAACTAAAGAATCCTGTTGTTTTTTTTTATTATTATAAATTGCAAGAGGGGTTGATTTTTTATCAAAATAGAATTTATTTGTCTACTACCCAACCTTTTCATGAGATTCTCATGAACGAATTTCATGCAACCCATTTGGGTGGACACCTTCATAGGTTGCAAAAAAAAAAAAAATTGGCCCTCTATGACTAAGGATGTGAAGAACTTTATTCGTCAATGTGTGGTGTGTCAATAGATTAAATATTTGCCTTAGAAACCCGCTGGGTTACTTCAGCCTCTTCCTTTGTCGCATCGCATTTGGGAAGATTTGGTTCATTATTGATCTACCGCCTTCACGTGGGTACATGTTCATTTTTGTGGTTGTTGACTGTTTCTCCAATGCGATCCATTTTTCCATGCTTCCTGCTCAGTTTTCAGCATATCATGTGGCTCTTCTTTTCTTTGACATATTTGGAAAACTACATGGTATGCCTAAAAGTATTGTTTCTAACCGTGATCCTTTATTCCTGAGCAAGTTTTGGTAAGAGTTATTCAAACTCAATGGCACATAGTTGCGGATGTCTTCGGCTTACCACCCTAAGACCAACGGACAAATAGAGGTTCTTAATCGAATCTTAAACAATATTTGCATGCTTTTTGTATAAAGCAACCATTGAAATAAAGTCAATACATTCCTTAGACAGAATGGTATTATAACACTATTATTCATTCAGCCATCAGTTACACTATGTTTGAAATTGTCTATGGTCGTTCTCCTCCATCGTTATCTGGTTATATATTGGGCAATCTCTAATGGAAGTTGTTGATCAGTTACTTATTTCACAATATCACATGTTATCTGGCTTACGTCGAAATTTGTAGAAAGCTTGGGATCGTATGGAATCCATGGTAGACGCTCACCGTTGTGATGTTGAGTATGAGGTGGGAGCGTGGGTTTATGTCAAACTTAGACTGTATCGTCAAACTTCAATTATGGGTAAGATCCCATAAAAACTTGAGAAACGCTACTTTGGTCCCTTTCAAGTTCTACATCAGATTGGTCAAGTGGCCTATCGTTTAGCTCTTCCTAAAACTTCAAAAATCCACCCAGTATTTCACTACTCTGTTTTGAAACTAGAAGCAAGTACACTTCCATCGGGCAATTATAATAATGGACCCTTACTTTTTTCATTAGTTATCTTACGCACCCATGAGACCACTTTCAATGATTCATCCCACCTAGAACTTCTAGTACAATGACAAGGACTCTCTCGTGAGGAAGCTACTTGGAAACCTTGGGTTGATATACAACGTACTTTCAACCTTGAGGACAAGGTTATTTTGCTTGGCGCGAGAAATGATACAACATGCAATCAGGAAGAAAATGGGCCATGTGAAACTAATAACCCAAGTGTTAGTACTAGGCCCGAAAGAAATGTTATGAGGCCATCAAATTGTGACGATTATGTGCACTGAGTGTTATGGTTATTTGATTTGTTATTTTGTCTCTTATGGGATAGGAATCTTTCTGTTAGAGTTTTACATGGTTACTATGATATGCGGAAATAGTTAGTGCATGTTAGAATAAAAGCAATGTAATGACCCATTTTGAGGATAAAAGTATTATACACTGAAGTTTCCTTTTCCCCTAGAAGCCTGGTACCTCGAATACTAAATTCTTAATTCTATTCCCTATCGATCAACCCCTTAAAACTAATAGAAGAGGAAAGCTCATAAATAAAGTCTCATTTTGGACATAATTTGGGCAGCACTTTGTAGCTTGTGTGTGATGCCTGCCTTGCATGTACAACTAACTCTTTCTTGTTCTTCAAAGGTCATAATGAGACTAATCTTCTACTAAATTCTTCTTCAAAGAATCTCCAGGACCAAAACTGAGTTTTTATTCTACACTTGTTATTAAAGTTTATATATTTTTTTATTTCCTTTGAAGTTTCCGTTGTAGGGTTGGAAGGAGCGTTCATCATAATAATTAAAAATCAAAAATAAAAGTGCAACCAAACTTGCAAAGAAGTCGTAAAAACTAAGGTGCTTTTCCAAAATAGTGGAGAGATATTGCGGAGGATAGAAATGTCGATATTAGATACCATTCTTGATCTGAAACATAAGATTAACAAGGATTTGGGCGCCAGGCCTCTCGCATAACAAAAGAGTATTGATACACAATGAATTGAATAACAACTATGGCTTCAGCGAAAGTGAAACACTACATCTTATGATCACTCCACTGTCCCCTAACAACACACACTCTATGCCAAGAGAAAGGTAATGGGAAGCTATGGGTATATGGAGGTGAAAGAACAATAAGGTTAGTGACCTTCCCATAAACATAGTTATCAGCTTATTTTGCAAATCAGTTTTTTTTATTAGTTTTAGTACAAGACATCTCCCACAGACGTAATACAGAAAGGTAATGTTTTTTTTCTCAGACAAATGAAATGGTACATAAAACTAGGGCAATGGATGCATTTAATATTATGATCAATCAAAAGAATAATAGTAGAATACAAATTCGTAGACATATACATGATAAAATCTAATTTATTTAACAAAAAAGAAAAACTTTCTTTACTGGAATAATACTATTTCAATGTTTTCTCCAGGAATGTTCACATTTGTATAAGCCTCACCTCTTAATACACATTACAATTTTCATCTGCCAATTGACTGCTACCAAAGTCCTCTGATTTGCCCTCAATTACAATATTCATCAAATTTACCTTCAAAAGTTGGATCCTGATAAATCTGTTTAACTCGTTGCAAGAAAAAAGTCTGCGCCGTGTGAAATGAAACCACATAACCTTGGTGTCTATTTATAAAAGCAAGTCTACATAAGCATCAAGTCCTTGTTTGACAAGGCACTTCTTAAGCTTATATAATGCTCGGATCTCCAATTGACGAACCCTTTCCTTAGACAAACCAAATATGTCTCCAATTTCTGATAAAGATTTCTGTTCACCATCTTCAAAACCATATCTTAGTCGGATTATTTTCCTTTCTTTGGGGCGCAAGATAGTTAGGACATTGAGCACATGTCGCCTCATAAGCTGTTTTTCAACACTCAAGTCTGTGGCCTCAACTGTGGGATCTGCAGTAATCTCCTGCAATTACAAAATTAATATGGTTAAATTTGTTGTGTTAAGTATTTGTGTTACAAAATTCTATACCAAAACTATATGGAAATAATATAAAAATTCATAGATGGAATCATATTGCTCAGCAGCTAATACATATGATATAACTATATAAGAAAATTGTGATGATTGTCACAAGTTAACAAAATCACATATAAGTGACCTTGGTAATGAATTGAACAGAACAAAGCAGATAGTAACTTGACTCTGACCACTACTACTGAAATAATTAAACTTTTCATTAAGGTACTGTGTTACGGTTCCCTGTCTAATCTCATACCGAAATGTTGTGATCAGATTCTGATGTACAAGTTCCTCCGAGAGCTAAAATACTTTATACTGCTGGTTCCCTTTCATCACGCACACAAGAATCCAATTACTAGGCAAAATTCAATATTCTTGTAGTTGTCATTAGACTATCACCAATTTGGTTTACATTATACTATCAGCACAAGCAAAACTCTCCAAACAAAATTGGGAGGTTGATTATAAGCTGTTTTAAATTCTTTTTGCGCTAAGCATTCTAAACATTGATTCAGGACTTGTTTCTCACCGTTACACTATAGATCTAAAAAATTGCATCATATCAAGGGGAAAATCACATTAATTGGCTGATAGCATGCAATACCTGGAAAGTTGTATCTTGGTCAGCCCACACAGTTTTCTGCATAGAAATTGGAGTTCTTGCAGAATATAGTAATTTGTCAACCTTTTCTACTGTAATTCCTACCCTTCTTGCTAATTCTTCTTTAGTTGGGTGAAGATTTCCTTCCTGAATGTACAATTTCTTTGCTTCCATTACCTTGCCCAATTGGATATATACCTTCTCCTGGATAATACATGATTTCTGTGTTACAGAAATAGAATTGATGCTTGACTATAAAAAATATTAGTGCAATGGTAGGTAACATCAATTTTGTCCATTGTCAACAAAAAAACAATGTCATGGAAAATGACTCTTCTAAAGGGTGATGCTTAAAATTTAGGCAACTAAATTTACCGGCAGACGGATTGTCCTGGAATGTCTAAACACCGCTTTCCTTATTGCTTGCCTTATCCACCAGAATGCATAATTACCAAATCGGGAACCGGCTAGGGGATTGAATTTTTCAACACTCTTCATAAGGCCCATACTACCCTCCTGCAACAGCACCAGAAGAGAAATGTAAACGATACAGCTGTTAAATGTGATTGACAATTCTCAAGAGTGATAATGGTTGTTGCAACCCTTTAATCAGATAACTTTTTTCCAAGATTCTTGCTCAAACCCCAGTCAACCATATTTTTTTGGTTCTTCTATGTAGAGAACAGTTGATGAATGGGTTAAATTGAGTTCATTATGTGAAAAAATGGCAATTCAAAAAATTTGTTCCCCTTATATATCCTACAAACCGTTTTATCGTGGTGTATCTTTTTCACATTTAAGAGAAGCCAGAAATCACGGTTCACTACTTGGTCGAATACTAGGCAACCCCACCATTTTCTTCAATGATATTCACAATGTAGAATATAACTAACCACAAAACAACGTAAACACTAAACAGCCTTTGCTACAGGGGGAGGAAGGTCTATAATTTTGGAAAGGCTACCTGTAATAAGTCCTGAAGGCTGAGACCACGTCCCTGATAACTTTTGGCAACATGGACTACCATGCGTAAATTTGCTTGAATCAACTTTTCTCTGCTTTTGTTTCCATGATGAAGCTGTGCGTGGAGCTTTCGAGAGTTAAGTCCCGCACCCTCAGCCCATTCAGCCATAGTTGGTTCCCTACCAAATTGAGATTGGAGTCTGCTCTTCAATTCTTCCAATTTCAATAAGTCCTGTTTCATACTCCACGTTAATAGATCATCACATGTGTTTAGGGGTAAGGAATTCAAGGGAACTAGGAAAACACCTGTATCTGAGAAATCAGTTCAGATTCTTGTTCAAGTGTCAAAAGTTGTTTTGTTTCAGGACCCCTCAAGAACATGCGTAAGGTATCATTTTGATCAAATTCTTCATTTATGTTCTTTTCTTTGCGTACCCTTTCTTGAGAAACATCCTTTCTTGTAAGGTGGGTTTCATCATCTTTAACTACGGACTTAGGTACTTTTCTTTGTTTTGCTCGTCTCTCTAAAAGCCGTGTTGACCTCACAGTTTTATTTCTTCCAATTGAAGGCTCCGCCAAACTAGTAGAAGCCAGACTGAATTGAAGCTTTTAGTTTAGGCATTAGACTTTAAACAGATAGCCTATAAACAGGAAAAATAAATTAGGAATGTTAGAGCTAGCCAAAAAGATAGAACTAACCCAAAAGGAATGGAATTATCATCAGCTTTAGTTGATTTCAGGCCTTCAACTGAGGATGCTTGTTTTGCAGTAGACAAAGCTTTCTTAGCAGAAGAAACTCCATTACATTGCACACTATCTGTGCGCCTCTCCGAGTCAACAGAAACATGCTGTAAAGTTGAAGAAGCAGCAATTTCTCCTGTTTGGGAGGAAGTTAATCTGCAATAGACAATTTAAGCACCTATAAGGAGACAACTAAAGATGGCCAAAATTTACTATAAAAAATTACTAAATGATTAAATTAACATATGAAAGAATAATATTGTGTCTTACAAGTTCCGTAAACGAGGCCAGAGATGCAGGTGCTTCCTAAAGTCCAGCACTACCTGATCAGCATTTCCAATGTCATTCTCTTCATGAACCGTGTCCATATCCATCTGCCTTGTATTTAAAATTGCCTGCAGTAAAACATTGGGAAGATTAATTACTACTGTGTGAATTATGTCATAATACAGGAAAAATTTATAAATCACAACCTAAGAGTTTGTGCATCCATGCAAAAAAATAAAATAAAATTTGCGGAGCTCAGAAAAAATAATGGACCAATCAACTCCTATTGATTAGTCAACATGTAAAACAATACGAAGGATTTCATTATATGGATTAAAAGAAGCTAAATTTAATGGAGTCAAATGCAACAATAAAATTTTAACCTGAGATGTTTTGTCTTCCTTAGACATGTGAAGAAGAGGCCTATATTCATCTCGCTGCTCTTGTAAAAGAACTGAGGCAGGGAAATTCTGTGCTGAAAAATTAGAAGACCAAGAGGCAACTGTAGAGGAACCTTGTTCGCGAAGCATCAAAACTGCAGGTTCATGAACATAGAAATCTAACAATTTTCAGCTCAGACTAATGACAGGTTGAGGAAAATACACATGCACAGTCACACACCACTTGATCAAAGAGGAAATTTTGTGGGGAGACGAGGAGTAAATTCAAAATTAGCACAATGAATTCTTTAAGGATATCTATGGAAGGAGACTTTCAGAAGAAGAGACAATGGAGGACACTACTTTATGTTTAAATTAAGAGGGTTACTTGGAGCATGTTTGAACAAATTTCTCCCTAAGCAATTCTAGAATAAAAAATGAAAAAAAATAAATGAAATAAGTTTCTTTGTAATCTAAAATACTTAATTTTAACTTATAGAGAACTTTATTCCATTTTTTCTTCTTAATTTTCTCATCTAAAAGTGTTTATAGAGAATTTTATCCAAACATATATCTAATGTTACAAAATCAGATAAAATGATGTAATTATGTTTATAACAATTTATTGTTGTTGATGGGTTACATTAATTGTCTCATGGTAGGGGGACCATGTCACAATCAAATTTATTCTCTAAAGTAGAACTGTGTCTTGATTATTAGTTTTCTATTTGATAGCAAACATTTGATCCAACGATTAGTATCAGAGTCAAAACCTCAAGTACAATTCCCAACATCATGATTCTCAACCGAATAGTTATTGAGGGGGAGATGGTTGAATGTTGCATCAATTATATGTGAGGGAAGCTAGATAAGCCAAGTCATAGTTGAATTAAGCTCTTAAGTAAAAAAAGTTAGAACTAGTTTTAACTTTTGACCTAATGATAAGTTATTGATTCAACAATTATTTTTTCTATCAGTTTTGGAGATTGGTAGTTTAAAAGGACTTTACACTTTCTTCCAATCACAAATTGTTGTATATGATAAGTTTGTCCGTTATTCTGAAGGTTCCATGAACGATTATTTTAGAAGCTAACGGTATAAAAACAATTAAACTGAAAATGCACAAAAGTTGCCTCATAAGAAATCAAATCAAAGATATTTATACGAAATAAACTGCCCCTTCCTTTCAATCCAACGTTCGAACAGACCCTACTATCCAAGAAACAGAACATGATTAAATTCTTCTTTTCCTCGGCGTAATAGCCAAGATAGCTAACACAAATATAGGAAGTCAGCAAGTGCGCACAACAGGAACACAACAATATAGAAGTCTGTGAAATTAATTACCGAACGAAATCTCAATGACATTAAAATTCATTAACACATACGTGAAAGAAAAAAAAAAAAAAAAAAAAAAAAAAAAAAAAAAAAAAAAAAAAAAAAAAAAAAATTTAAATAAAAAAAAAAAAAAAAAAAAAAAAAAAAAACAAAAAAAAAAAAAAAAAAAAAAAAAAAAAAAAAAAAAAAAAAAAAAAAAAAAAAAAAAAAAAAAAAGACATAGAATTCAAGTACACAAAACACACAATTCAGGTCTCCAACGCAAAATTATGCATAAAGAAAACAGCATTGATGAAGTATAATTATATTCAGCTTCTCAGAAAGAGTAAACACAGCACTGAGTAGAACTATGAAAGGATAAACCTGAAAAAAATGAGCAATGTATCTTGACACATTGCTACACTCAAAACTTCTTGGGCCACAAAAAGCAACACTAACTATAATTCTCTTAATGAAGCAACATAACGCCGTGTAAAATTGGGAAAAAGAAAAGCAGAGCAAATAATAATAATGTTGCTTTGAAAACACATGCTACTAGATAGAAATAAATGCAAAGAGAACGGAATTGCAATAATAATTGAGTTATAACAACAGCACCGGAAGTAGAAGAAGACGGGGAGTGAGTGTTCCAAGGGTGAGTTCTTGGAGGAAACGGCGGAGACGAACAGAACATAGTCTTTGCGAACTCCATAGGAACGGGAAGAACAGCATAGTACATTAGAGTGGTGAGTTGGTAGCAGAAGAAGGTTGCAGCGTGATCATGGTGAAGAGGAAACGCAGGTGCTGTTTCCTCACAACCATGGCGGGGTTTGATATTTACAGAGAAATGGATAAAGTAGGAGGAAAAGGCTTCGAAACGTAGCCTATTTCGGACCTCTGAATTTCTTTGTTTTTCCGACAGTGGATTAGGTTCTTCTTTTTATTTCACATGATAATTGACAAAATATTGTTATTATTGTGTGAATTTATTATGGTTACTTTGCCTTTGGGTCGCCGGTGTGGACTACCCATTGTGGCCCAGTTTGTGTTGCCCAAGCGATATTCTTCCTGCACTCCTACAATTTCAACTTGAACCTCCCTAGATTTAAAATTTTTTAAATTTATCTTATAGTTTAGGATTTTCAATTTCAATTCTAGATTATGTAATGTGGAATGTTATACAGTACTTTTGCATTGTGGAATTTTGTATTCTGGATTATATATTCCAGACTACAAAATAAAAATATAATTATAAATTCATATTTCAAAATAGAAATTTGTATTATGAATTGTGCAATGTAAAATATATTGTTTATTTTTTATTTTGATTTATATAATCTAAAATATAAATTAATATTACAAATTATATATTATAAAATACAAAATAAAGAATGTATTTTATATTATAGAATTCAAAATGTGTTTTTCAATGAGTTAAAAAGAGAACATTCAGTTAGGGTTAGAGAAGCACTGATTGGAAAAGGGTTTTTTTGGAATCCATAAGAGGAATTACAAGGAGGGTGGACATCTCCCCTACCATGCATATCTCAAATTCTTTGTGCATTCACTTAAAAAATTCTTTGCATAGAGATAGGTTAGTGGAACCAAATATGATATCATCAACATAGATTTGAACAAACAGCAAATCATTATCATATTTCTTAATAAAGAGGGTGGAGTCAACTTTATCCCTTAGAAAGCTACTTTCATTAAAAATTGGCTCAACCTTTCATATCATGATCATGGAGCTTGTTTTAATCCATATAGAGCCTTCTTCACTTTAAACATGTGATCTAGAGATTCAAAGTCCTTGAAACTTGGAGATTTTTCTACATAGATTTCCTCCTTAATGAACCCATTTAAGAAGGCACTTTTCACATCCATTTGAAAGAGCTTAAAGTTCACCATTGATGCTATTTCTAACAGGAATCTTATAGCTTCTAGTCTTCCTACTGGTGCATAGGTTTTATCATAATTGATTCCCTCTTCTTGACCATAACCCTTGGCCACTAGCTTTATTTTTTACCGTGGAGCCAGAATCATCTAGCTTATTTCTAAACATTCATTTTGTTCCAATGACTTGTTGAGCTTGACTTCTTGAAACAAGTTCTCATACCTAATTTCTCTTGAACTGATTCAATTCATCTTGCATTGCTAGAAAGCAGTTGTCATTTTTAGTGCATGATCCACTGACTTTGGTTCTATATGAGATACAAAAGCCACATTTAAGCAAAATTGACAAAGTTGTCTTCTAATAAAGACACCCTTGGATACGTCTCCTATATCATTTTCTATTGACACATTTTTAGGAACAATTCGGTCTTTGGGTAAGTTTATGGGGTGGACTTGCATTACAAATTTGATTTTCTTCTTGGATTTCCAAGGGCTTCTTTGTCAAATCTACACTTGTTTCATTTAGATGTGCACTATTTCTTGGTCTAAGTGTGTTAGTTCTACTTTCTACATGCTCATCAAATGCAACATGAATGGATTCTTCAATAGTTAATGTTCTTTTATTATACACTCAATAGGCTTTGCTTGTTAATGATTATCCTAAAATGATTACTTCATCAACTTTTGAGTCAAATTTGCCAAGGTTAGACTTGCCATTTTTTAATATGAAAAACTTGCAACCAAATGCTTTAAAATAGGAGATATTTGGTTTTCTGCCTTTGAAGAGTTCATAGGGTGTGACTTTCAAAATGGATCTTATAAAAATCTTATTTAGCACATAACAAGTTGTGCTTATAGCATCTGCCCAAAATACTTCAGTAAAGAGTTTTCATTTAACATTATTCTTGCCAACTCTTCCAAAGAACTATTTTTCCTTTCTACAACATCATTTTGTTGTCGTGTTCTAGGAGCTGAAATTATGAGATACCATATTTTTCACAAAATATTTCAAAAGTTTCATTTTGAAATTCACTCATATGATCACTTCTAATGGACTTAATTCTTAAGTCTTTTTTATTCTGTATAATAGTGGCAAATTTTCTAAAGACTTGAAAGATATCACTTTTAGATGAGATGAAGAATGTCCATGTAAAACGTGAGAAGTCATCAACCAACACTAGTACATAATAATTTCCACATATACTTTTAGTTCTAGAAGGTCCAAACAACTCCATGTGAATTAGTTCTAGGGGAATAACAATAGAAGCACATTGTTTCGATTTGAAAGATGTTTTACTTGTTTACCCTTTTAACATGCGCACACAATCTATCTTGTTCAAATTTTATTTCAAGTTAGCCAATGACTAGATTTTTTGAAACAAGCTTGTTTAGGTGTGACATATGAATGTGTGCAAGTCTCTTGTGCCAAATGCAAGGCTCGTCATTTTTAGCAAATAAGCATGCAATGGAATCGAAAGAAGTGTTTTCAAAATCAACCATGTATATATTTTGAACTCTCTTACCAACAAAAATTAACTCATTTGATGATGCACGGGAGGTGAAACAATGATTAACTTCAAATATCACTTTTAAGTTCATAACACATAATTGACTAATGCTAAGAAGGTTGTGCTTAAGTCTATCAACCAGCAGTACATCTTCAATTTCAACAATAGAAGAATTTTTTACCTTGCCAGTACCCAATATTTTACCTTTGTTGTTGTTACCATGTGTAACATGTCCACTCACTTTGTCTTTAGGAACAAATTTGCCTTCTATTATCTTTACAACAACATCCCACGCATATTTGTCCACTGATTCAAGAAATACTTTCATTCTAATTTTCCAAAAAAGATAGTTTTCACCAACAAACAAAGAGGTCTGTTAATAGAAGCCCCTTCAATAAATGTTTGAGATATATTGGCCATATCCAGGATCTTTCTTATTGATTAAGGTTTCGATTAACCAACTTTGGTGGTTATTGTTAAAAATAATATGCCCAGTGTACACAAACCAAGAGAGGGGTGAATTGGTATTTCAAAAATTTAATCTCTTAAGAAATTTTGAAACAGTTTTCTAGCCTTTAACAGATACTCTAATAAATTAACAAATGCATGTTTTCATGGATTATTTTTAAATCAACAAAGGAAAGTAATAAAGGCAAGGACAAGAGAACAACAATTTTATACTGGTTCAATTCAAATTGAATCTACATCCAGTTTTCTTCTAAGCAACCTGAGCTTAGAAGATTTCCACTAATTTCAATAGAGTTTCAAGAATTACAAGTGCTCCTAAATAATTATACACTTTAATAAACCAAGAACTTGATACACTAATCAAGAATTATCCTCATGTACAATGCTTCACACAATTTCAATCAATTATTCACCTACATAGTAAATACACTATAAAGAAATGAAATTTACAAAAAGAATAAAATAAACGAATACATCTTTGTGTGCATAAATTACAATCAATCCCTAGTGTTAGCACAAATGGTTTTGATGATTTGGTGTTTGAAGATTTGTTGAAGATATATGAAGCCATTGCATTGGAATGGGTTGAAGCCATGATTAAATTGATGAAGGTGTGAAGACTTGATGATTCAAATGTTGATCAAGCTGGGAATGGGTTGAAGCCATGATTAAATTGATGAAGGTGTGAAGACTTGATGATTCAAATGTTGATCAAGCTTGGAGTGTGTGCTAAATTTGAGTCTCACATGAATAACACAAAGCTTGAAGATTGGTGCTCATAGTGTAGACCATTTCGCATTGTATAGATGTATAGGGTCTGGTTGGTGTCTCTTAACCTGTTAAATTGGTTTTTAACAGGTTAAATGGTTTGTTGTAGTAATTTTATTTGTTACTTATTTAATCAGTTGATTTATTTTTTAATCGACTGATTTCACTTAAGTTAAGTGAAATAAAAAAATTGAATGAAAAATCAAGAATCTTGGGTTGTATTTTGCAAGGGTGGTCTTGTTGTGCTTGTATAAATTCTTATGCGATTCAAGAATCTTGGGTTGTATTTTTGCATATTTTGAAAGTCTAATCTTGTGGATTATTTAAATCTTTTAAAATAGTGTAAGTTAGGTTTGGATTTTCTTAACAAACTGGATGTAGCTCAGATTTGATTGAACTAGTATAAAAACCTTGTGTTCTTGTGCTTGTCTCTAACTGTTCTCTTTTGATTTGTGCTTTAAAGTTTCAAGAAATTTGAATTGAACCATTTTTTAACTGTTCTTGTGTGTTCTGAGGCTTTCCTCATATTTGTATTAATCATTTGAATAAATCTTGATAACTCTTTTATGTTGTTTTTGGTTTAAACTGCAAATTCGAATTTCTGCAAAATTCCTAGTATTTTAGTCGACTGATTTAATCTTTTGGTCTGTTGATTTGCACTGTACTGTTAATTGTTTAATCAAATTAGCCAATTTCCCTATTTTTGATCGATTAAAAGTGTTCAGTCCAGTAGTTATTGCATCCTCATTTCGTGGTTTATTTGATTCAAGTCAAAGGTGTTTTAAGCTTTCAAAATTAATCAAAGTTTTTAATTAGCCAATTCAACCCCCCCTTCTTGGCATATTACCCATTTCAATACTCACTCCTAGTGCCAAGCCAAAACTCTCAAAATCACATCCATCTTAGAGACTTCTTGAAGAACGTTTGAAAACTCAGTAGTGTGATATCCAAGAATTCAAGAATTCTTCTTTTTCAATATCTCAATTGCCTCAAACTTAAAAAATAATCGTGTTTGAAATTGTGAATTAAGGTTGGTTTAAAAGGCAACATTGCTGCTAAGATTAATTTATTAGAAAAGTAATCTAATTGATTATCGAGAATCAAATTTTGAGTCGAGTGACTCCAATGAACAGCTAAATCAATTAGATAAGTAAGCTAATAAATTATTAAGTTATAGAAAAGCTTTTCTTACTTTAGACTTGTCCTAATCAATTACGTTAATGCTTAAAATAGTTAGATTGGTTTATTTAAAGAGTTTTAAGCTTGGTTTACAATGATTCTAAACAACTACTAGTGGCAAAACTAAGACACATTACTCTTGAATTGGGCATCATAACACATGAGTAGGGTGATAAGATCCCCTTTTCAACAAAGATCTCCTAACAAGTGGAAAAATAACACTCAAAGAGACACCAATTTAAGCTCACAAACTTACTTCGCGATATGGAAAATACAAAGGATTATAACTCTCCCACTTAAAACACTTAACAACTTATGAATACTAGAAATTTGTATAGCTCTTGTGTACTTCTCTTGCAACTATAAATTATATAAGTATTTTGTTAGATGGTCAGTGTTGCATTTTTTTTTCTTTGTTTGAATTCATTCCAATCAAGCCTTTCATCAATCCCTTGGAATTAGAGATGACAAATAAACTCGTCCCGTAGGTATTGCCCGAACTCGTCCCCGTTTTGATGGAGAATTCCCGCATTGACTAGGTATGGGTATGGATATGGGGAATCCCCAATTTTTTCAATTGGGTATGGGAATGTACATATCCCCACCATAATACATGTTCCCGTCATATCTTTATCCTCGTTTAAATTATTATATATATATATATACTTTCTATTTTTTATTTTTTTTAATTATTTGGTTTGTTATAAAACTCATTTGCATCTCCAATATATTTTTTATCTTATCATAACCTTTATGTAATTATGTTAAAATGATGTATGTCAATTAAAAAAATTGTATTTCTAACATTTGAATATTTCTATTATTTTTTAATATTTTATTTATGTATATTTTTCTTTCACATGAGAATGTTTAATACTCTCAATTTAAGTGTTTAATAGCATAAATCTTTCATTTACTAGGTAATATAAAAAAAAATTACTTATTATTATTAATTTTTGTTCCATTCGAAGAACATTTTTGTTTTGCTAAAATAATTTTTGTTATTTCTCAACCATTGAGTATATATGTTGATATTTGAAAATTTTTCTTAGATCTCTAAGATATTTTTCATCATATCATACTCTTAATTATACATTTATTTTTCTTTGTGTGATTCTTTTTAATAGTCTCCAAATTGTTTATAAGACACGCATTTGTTAATTTTTAATATTTTTATTTTTTGTTTATTTTCATCATGTAGAATACTATTTCGATATATTTTATGTAATTATTTTTTATTTTCTAACTCATTACAATCATACTTTAATTTTTTTTCACTATAATTTTTATTTACTACAATATACAAATTTAATGTAATTGCTATGAATAATTTTTTATCACCATCTAACATATATTGGAGTTTAAAAGATAAAAGATCTATGTTAAAATTTTATTATTTGTTCTTTGCGTTATTTTGATCAAGTGATGTATTATAACTTTTATTAGTGAATAAAAAAGAGATTCATTATAATTTAAAAAATTGAAGTAAACAAACATTTAAAATATATTTTAATTTGAATTTTTTTTCCTTTTATATTTTTTTTTAAATATTTTTAAATTTTATCAACTAGGTTTCATTAATGTTTGCAAATTTAATAAATGTTTTGGTTCTCATGAAATTTTATTTGGTATTCTAATCTAAAATGTAAACAATTATAATTTATTTCAAAGTATTTGATATCGAAGAAACAATTATCCTCCTAATATTGAATATTTGATAATATTATGTTTTCTTTACCATAATTTTTTATTATTTTATAAAAATTAATTAAATTAATATTAAAGTAGTAAGAAAACGGGAGTACGGGTATGGGTACGAGATTATACTCGTTACCCGGTGGGGATGGGGATGGGAAAAAGTTTGATACCCGTTGGATTTGGGTATGGGAATGAGGATGAATTTTTTTTTTACGGGGATGGGTATGGGATAGCGAAACCCGTCCCCGCCCCGCCCCGTAGCCATCCCTACTTGGAATTGAAACTGAAATCGAAATCAAAATTAAAATTACATTACTTGACTATCTAATGCATGCACTTAATGCTTAGCACACTTTGGTTAATCACTCTTCAATAAATGTCATGTCCAATATTAACACATGTGATAGAATATGCATGCATTTAATGCTTAGCACACTTTGATTAATCACTCTTCAATAAATGCCATGTCCAATGTGGTTCGTAAATGATTTAACATTACTTCAATAAAGGATTTTATAAATGTATCATTTAGTTGATTGCCTATGAATACAAACTATAAATCCACAATCCCTTTGTGAACATGATCCTTAATGAAGTGATGTTTAATTTCAATGTCATAAGGCTTATAATACAATATTATTCTTATACATACTAGTGGCTACACTATTGTCACAAAAGATAAAAAAAGTTACTTTCATAGATATTGTAATATTCCTCTAATTGGTCCTTTATTATTGCAATTGTGAGCAATAACTAGCATTTAATATATATATATATATATATATATATATATATATATATTACCTCAATTGTAGAAAGTATTATGATTCTTTACTTCTCACTCATCAAAAGTAATAGATTTTCTCCCATAAAGTGGCATCATATGTTATTCTTCTCTCTTTCAATTTTGTATCTAGCATAAAAAACATCATACCATCCTTGCAATTTAAAATTATCTCATCACTCAAAGTATATACCAAGATTAGTAGTACATTTTAAGTAATAAACTTTATGCTTGATTTCAGTAAGGTGTACTTCCTTTGGATTTGATTGAAAAAGAGCACAAAGGAAGATGTTGAACATGGTACCTAGTCTAGACGTTGTTAGATATAATAATGAATCAATCATCTGAATATAGATGTTGTTTACGAGGTTTGATTCCTTCTCAAGACCTAGAGATGTTGTGGATGAACATGAGTGTTCATCATTTCGCGTCGTCTACCTTGAACTTCTATAGAAGCTCTTTAACATACTTTGTTTGATGTATGTATATTAGACAATTGACTTATTTCATTTGAAAACTTAGAAAGAATATAAGTTCTTCCATTATGTTTATTTCAAATTTCTTTTGAATCTAGGTACAAAATTCCTTACAAAAAGGTTCGTTAGTAGCACCATTTATGTTGCTATGCATAACCATTTAACACTTAATCTTTTCATGCAACATGATAACATGTTATAATATAGAATGCATGGCATATGAATCTACTTTCCGAAGGTGCCTATGAAAAGACTAGACTCATATGTTCTTTCACCTATCACATGACAACGATAGATTTTGGTCTCAACCACAACTATGCTCGACTCAAATTCGCCTCCCAACGAACAAAAAATTGATTTCTAACAAATTAGTTCTTATAGAATCTATACAAAAGGGATAGTTAAATAAAATAAAAATAATAAAAGAAGATAAAGATAAATAAAATAAATAAACAATATTAAATTAAAGAAAGAGATAAAATTTGAAAAAGATAAAAGGGATTAAAACAATGATAAGGAAAATAGGTTGATTCCACTATTTTTTTTCAACTTAAGATTCATCACTAGTTTTCTAAAGATTATTATTATTATTGATTTCTTGTCCAAGATTTCAAATTAATCAATGTAAATTCTCAATTAAATTGTTGGCGACGTCACTTTTAACCAGTGTTACTTCTCAATCAAAAGCAACAACCTTTTAGATTAATTATGTCAAATTTAACCAAAGTAACTTCACAATTAAATATGACTATGCTTAATCAAGTATATTCTTTTAACTTATATATCTAGTAGAAAGTTAATTAACCAAAGTAAGTTCTTGATTAATTCTAATTAAAGTTTTTAACTTTAGCCAAAGTTACTTCTCAATTAGTATCAAAAACTCATTCAATCATATGAAAGATTCTAACTTTAATCAAAGTAACTTCTCAATTTAAATTAAAAACCATTTGACTCATATGATTGTTATCCTATGTAGATTTAACATAGTGTTAACTTGCTACAATGTAAAAATCATTAATTTTACTTGATTAAGAGATAAAATAAGTAGATAAAAATAAATCACAACAAGAACCAAAAGAACAAACAACTTTATTCCATCTAAACTCGTAATCCAGTTAAGAAATTATAGTAAAATCAACTCCAGAGACTTAGCACTCCATGGATGATAAAAGTAACATAAAATTAGAAGAAAGGAGAGAGAAGGATGTGAAATATGATGGAGATGTCGAAATTAGGGCCCCTAAAAGGTTCCTAGGCTCCCTTTGCTTGTTTTCCAAAGTCTTTTTATATAGAAATTGGGCTAGGCCTTTTTCTTTTTTGCCTTTTTTGTTGTTGTAATCTTCTTTTTTATAAGACAATATCTTCCAATTATCTTCTAAATAAATCCAAAATCTTATAGATATATTTGGTTGTTGTGGAGATATAAAAATATTTAAGAAGATCCTCCTAGATTTAGAAAGATTTGGTACTTACTATATTTTGATATTTTTTTGATATAATTAAATAAGATAATTATTTAAATATAAAATAAATATATAAAGATATAATTGTCTAAATTATCTTTTCTCATAAAGATTATTGAATTATCAAAACCCTTTTATGGAAAAATATAGAGAGAACCGCAAGGTCCAATTTTTTTTGTTAGTTCCATTTTCCTTCCTTAGCCAAATTCAGTTTTTGCTTAGCCCAACTTCTTCACTTTTTCATGCTTTTCTTGTCTCCTTCATGAAATTTCTTTGTATTATATTCCCTTATGTTTTTTTAACCTATAGTTATTTTAAATTTGCAATTACTAGCAAATTTTTTGTTTTAGTTTTTATCAAGAACTTCTTTGAGAAATTGTTTAGACTAGTTGGGGAATACTCTGGCAAGGAAAGACTTGGTACTTAAGTTGTCTATTGTGATGCACCTCTCTTTCTTGGAACTTAACACAACAGCCTCTTAAACTATTTCTTTCTAGAAATCGTTTTCCAAAATAATAAGAAGAAGAAAAAAAAAATTGAAAAAGTATTCACTAAACTACGTAGTGCATGACTCGAGCCAATATGGGTGAATTTAATCAAATTGACCCAGATTGAACGAAACTTGCATAAATTGCATTGAAGATTGCAATTTGGGTGTCATTGAATAAGCATCTTCATTAGGTCAGACCACCACTAAAACCATTCAACCTTTATCACCTCCAATCATAAACATATCTTCCAATCCTTCCCATTCCACTAACCTAGACTCAAATACCATGGATTAGAGAACCATCAGAAAGTTATCCACCTCCAATAATACCATCATAAACATAAACATACAATACCTAAATGAGAAGTGTGAGCTAAAACCTGACCTACTTAACTCCTTACAAAAATTCCATGGGTTAGTAGGTGAAAAGCCACATAAACACTTGAGAGAATTCCATATGTTGTGTGAAAACATTAGATGTCCCAAGACCCTCTTTTATCTTCCATGATGAATCTAAAAATTGGTGGTACTACTTCTCAACAAGAATCACCAACTAGGAAACTATAGAAATCCTAGAGAAATATCTCTTTACATCTCGAGTGGTTGTTATTCGTAAGGAGCTTATTGGAATTAAGCAACAAGATAGAGAAACCCTTAGTGAGTATTGTGAGAGATTCCATAAACTTTGTGCATCTTATCCTCAACATCAATACTATAATATCTCCTCATTCAATACTTTTACGAGGGGTTGAATTTGTCAAACAAGCAATGGATGAATGCTTCAAGTGGATGATCTTTCTTGGATAAATTGCCACAAGATGCTAAAGAACTAATAGAATGCAAGGCATCAAATAGTCACCAATTTGATACAAGATGGAATTTAGTAACCTCATTAAGGGGAGTCCATGAAATGGAGACTTGAGTAGACAATGGCAAGAGGATAGACAAAAGAATATATGGGATGGGGATAAAGATAGATGAATTTGTAAACTTGTTCCAAGACTTTGACTCCACATGTTGCGAGGATGTGTGGAATTTTTGCTTGAACAAACCATTATATTTATGCACGCTCCACCTTGATCGAAACCATTATGGAGGAGCCATCTCAAGGCTTTGCTCCCAACATGTTTGGAGGTAATATATCTTCTCAAAATAACTATCATCTTTACTCAAATAGGTTTTATTCGAGTTTAAGAAATCATTCAAATCTAAGGTGGGAAAATTACTAGTCGCAACAACAAAAATCAGTACCATCAATAACCCTATGTCCCACCTTAATGAACACAATAACCTCAACCAGTTGCAAGATCTAGTAACCCAACTATGGAAATAATGATGAAAATGATAGTTGGGATGATGAAAGAAAATTAGGAAAAATCAACAATAGATAAATGAAATGAAACAATTGATGGAATCCACTAATGCCATAAATCAAAGTACGCTGAATCAAATTGGGCAATTAGCTTCTGATTTTAACCAATTTAAAGCCAAAGGATCAAGCCAGTTCCCTACACAACTTGTGATTAACCTTTGCAATGTAAGCGTTCTTACATTGAGATCGAAAAATCAAATACATTGCCCTAAGGATACCTAAAAGGGTGAAGAAAAAGAAGAGGCAGCTACATTGAAGTGGAGGATCATGTGAAGCAAAAGAAGTAACATCTAAGATGCCTAAATCTAGTGATGATTCCATGTTAGTATCGTCTAACTTTTTTCTTCTAAAAGTTCTTCTTCTTATTCATCTCCTTCTCCCTATCCAAATCGATTGAGACCTTAAAATAAGAAAATGGAAGAGTTGGACAACAAAATTGTAGACACTTTTAAAAAGGTGGAGATAAACATTCCTTTATTGGATGTTGTGAGATAAATTCCCAAATATTCCAAGTTTTTTAAAAAACTTTGCATACATAAAAGGGATATTAAGAATAATGAGATTGTGAAGATGGGGAGAAACATGTCTAACTTAATAAAGAAGCCTGTAGTCAAATTGCCACAAAAGTGTAAGAATCCAGATATGTTTTATGTTCCTTATATGAAAGAAAGTATTAAGTTTGACATTGCTATGTTATACTTAGGAGGTTCTATCAACGTAATGTCTTATCTTTCTTTAGTACCTCTTAATACTACTGACGTGGTCATTCAACTGGCCAACCATAGCATATTTAACCATGCATGCATGCTTGAGGATTTGCTTATTTGTGTGGACAAGTTGATTTTTCCTACAACTGGTTACATCTTGGACATTAAGGATTATGATGGCATGAGTTTGACTATAATTATCTTGGGAAGATCATTTATGATCACAATGTAACAAAGATATATGTGCACGCATGATCATTGACTATGGAGATCGGAGATCAAATGATGCAGTTTAATGTGTTGGAAGTTATGAAGCACCCGATTGAATACCACTCTTTGTTTTGCATTGGTCTACTGAGTGATATAGTAAACAATTTTTTTTTGTTTCTTAGACATTTTTTTTCTAAAACAAAGAGGGTCTTGACTCGGATGTTTCATAGGTTCTAACACATTAAACTACACCTTTTCATTTCCAATCTCCATGGTCAACGATCATGTGTGCACATCTATCTCGGTACGTGTTGTCATCATAAAGGCCTTCCCAAGATAATTATAGTCAAACTCATGCCATCATAATCATTAATGTCCATGATGTAATAAATTGCAGGAAAAATCATCCTTTCCACACATACAAGCACATCCTCAAGTACACATGTATGGTTAACTATGTTATGGTTGGCTAGTTGAATGACCACACTAGTAGTATTAAAAGGTACTAAAGGAAGAGAAGTGAAAACTAACAAAGGCATTACATTAATAAAAGCTTCTAAGTCCGACATAGAGAAAGAGAATTGAAAACTTACACTTTTGTGGCAGTTGGCGACAAGCTTCTTAACTAAGCTGGACACATTTCTCCTCAAGTTCATAAACTCATTATTATTAATATTTCCTTTTATGTGAGCAAATTTCATTCAAAAACTTGGCATATTTGAGAATTTTATCACAACATTCAATAAAGTAATGTTTATCTCCACCTTTCGAAAGTGTCCAAAATTTTGTTGTCCAACTCCTCCATTTTCTTATTTGTAGGTCTCAATCGATTTAGATAGGGACAAGGAGGAGAATAAGAAGAAGAATTTTTAGAAGAAGAAAGTTAGAGGATACTAACCTGGAGTCATCATTGGGTTTAGGCATCTCAGATGTTACTTGTGTTGCTTCACCTAATCATCCACTTCCAACAAGTGCAATTACCTCTTCTTCCTTTTTCATGCTTGTAGGTCTTCTTAGGACCATGCACTTGATTTTCCAATCTCAAAGTAATAACATTTACATTGCGCAAGTTGATTGTAATTTGTGCAGGAAACTAGCTTGATCCATTGGCCTAAAAATGATTAAAATCGTAAGCCAAATTCCCAATTTGATTATATGTATTTTGATTTGTAGAATTAGTGGATTCCATCAACTATCTCGACTTCTATCTGTTGCTGATTTTTCCAAATTTGTTTTCATCATCCCAACCATCATTTTCATCATTATTTCCATAATTAGGTCATTAGATACTACAATTGATTGAGGTTGTTGCCTCTGTTGAGGTGGGACATAGGATTGTTGGTGTTGCTGATTTTGTTGATATGACTACTGATTTCCACACCTCAAATTTAGATGATTTCTCAAACTCGGATCATACATATTGGATGAAAGATTCTAGTTATTCTGATATGGCCTATTACCTTCAAACATTTTGGCAACAAAAGCTTCAGATGGCTTCTCCATAATGGTTTCTATCAAAGCTGGGCATCCATCAATAGAATGGTTTGTTGAAGCACAAGTTCCACACACCCTTGTAACATGTAGAGTCGAAGTCTTGAACAAGTTTACAAGTTCATCTATCTTTCTCTCCAACCCATCTATTCTTCCATCTATCCTATTGCGATTGGCTACACAAGTCTCCATTTCATGGACTCCCCTCAAATAGGTCGTTGAATTCCCTCTTGTATCAAATTGATGACTTTTGATGCCTTGTGTTCTATTGGTTCTTTAGCATCTTGTGGCAATTTAACCAAGAAAAACCCTCCACTTGCAGTATCTGCCCATTCTTTGTCTGACGAATTCAACCCCTAAAAAAAGTATTAAATGAGGAGATATTCTGGTATTTGATTTTGAGGAAGAGATGCTAAGAGTTTATTGAATCTCTTTCAATACTCGCTAATGGTTTCTCTATCTTATTGCTTATTTTAATGAGCTCCTTACGAATAGTACCCACTCAGGATGTAGGGAAATATTTCTCAAGGAAAAATCTTTCCATAGTTTCCTAGTTGGTGATTCTTGTTGAGAGGTAGTACCACAAATCTTTAGCTGCATCATGCAGGATAAAAGGGAAACCTATCATTTTTAGGTTTTATAATGGGGTCCTAGGACATCTAATGTTTCACACAACATATGGAATTCTAAGTGCTTCTGTGGGTTTCCACCTTCTAGCCCATGGAATTTTGGTAAGGAATTGAGTAGGTTAGATTTTAGCTCACACTCTTTATTTGGGTATTGTATGTTGTTTGGGTTTATGGTGGTATTACTGGAGGTGGCTAAGTATCTGGTGGTTCTTTGATGCATGTTGTTTGGGTCTAGGTCAAAAGAAGGGGAAGGATCGAAAGACAAGTTTATGAATAAGGGTGATGAAGGTAGTATGGTTCATTGGTGGTTTCAGCTAATGAAGATGCTCCCTTAGTAGAATACCCAAATTGCAATCATTTGTACATTTTGTGCAAGTTTTGTTTTATTTTTGAGTCAATTTGATAAAATTCACCTAGGTTGGCTCGAGTCATGCATTATGTAGTTCACTAAATATTATCTCTCTATTTTCTGTTTGTTCTTGTTTTGGAAAACGATTTCGAGAAAGAAATAAGTTTAGAGGTTGTTAGGTTCATTCCTAGGAAAGAGATGTGCATCACAACGGACAACTTAAATACCAAGTCTTTCCTATCCAGAGTATTCCTTAACTAGTCTAAAAAATTTCTTAAGAAGTCCTTGATAAAAACCAAAACAAAATTTTTTCTAACAATTGCAAATTTAAAATAACTATAAACTACAAAAACACAAACTAAATTAAATGTATATCCATTAAACAAATAAAATGAAATAACAAAAAATAATTTTCTAACTGAAATAAATTTAAATAAGAATCAAAATATAAAAAATATTAATTGTATTCCCCGGCAACGATGCTAAATTTGATAAGTGTCGTTGAAAGCGTTCAAATTAATATTACTTATAACAACTTCAATGTTGTTAAGAAATAGTCAAAGAGATTATTATAGGTAAGTAACCCAAAGTCATCCCCCAACAAACACATAATTGATTTCTAACAAATTAGTTCTTATAGAATATATACGAAAGAGTTAGTCAAATAAAACAAAATAATAAAACAAGATAAAGATAAATAAAATAAAGAAATGATTAAATAACAAAATTTAAATGAAAGAAAGAAATAAAATTTGAAAAAGATAAAAAGGGATTAAAACAATAATAAAGAAAATAGGTTGACTCCACTCCTTTTTTTCAAAAAATAATTCTTCACTAGTTTTCTAAGTATAATTGTTATTGATTTCTTGTTTAAGATTTCAAATTAATCAATATAACTTCTCAATTAATTCTTTGGTGTCCCCATTTTTAACCAAAGTGTCTTCTCAATAAAAAACAATACATTTTTAGATTAATCATAACAATTTTAACAAAAATAACTTCTCAATTAAATATTACTACGTTTAACCTTGTCTATTCTTTTTACCTCTTATATATAGAAAAAGTTAATTAACTAAAGTATCTTCTTGATTAATTATAATTAAAGTTTTCCCCTTTAGTCAAAGTAAATTCTTAATTATTGTCAAACATTCATTCAATCATATGAAAGTTTTTAACTTTAATCAAAGTAACTTCTCAACGAAAATTAAAAATCCTTTGACTCATATGATTGTTATCATATGTAGATTTAATATTGTGCTAACTTTCTACAATATAAAAATCATCACTTTTACTTATTAAGAGACAAAAGACAGATACAAATAAATCACAACAAAAATTAAAACGAACAAACAAATTTATTTCATCTAACCTCATAATCCAATTAAGAAAATTACAACAGAATCAACTCCACATGCTTAGTGATGACTTGGGCCTAGCCCTGGGCCCAATCAAAGGCCAATCAATATGTTTCTCTCATGGGTCTAATAGCTTCAAGACCACAATAGGCCTAAAGGACTCCAAATGTGTCTCCTATGGGCCAAGGAAGACATCAAGCTTCCTAAAAGTCCATTGATAGAATTTTTTTTTTTTGAGTCAATTGTTTAGGCCATGCTTTGAAAATAAATTCTAAAATTACTAGAAGTTGTTTTGGGTCATAATTCATCTAACTTTTGCAATTGGGTCCATTCAAGCCCAATTACAAAAGTCTTGACTAAGTTTGCATCTAACCTTAGCCATGAGTTCCACATTTAGCACAGGTGTTAAATAAGGAAAGTGTGACATGTCACATGACATGTGATCTACTTTGTATGGATCTTAGATCTAAATCTAGATCTAGACACATGTGTTTCACATAACCACTTTGCATTTGCATTTCATTTAGTCTTGGACTTGGTTTTCATTGTAGGAGTTGCTCTCTAGTATAAATGAGACACTTTGTCCCTTTGTACTTGAATAAATAATAAGTTACTATGTTAAGATCACTCCATAAACCTTATATTTGAGAGTCCTTAATTATTATATTGATTAATTTAGATATTATTTTATAAATTAAAATTTTTTGATATTTAAAATAATTTATATTATTTATACTTATATACAAAGGAATTATTTCTTTTGTATTCACACTTGTTTTCTAAATTTATCTTTTAAATAATTTTTAAATTAAAATAATTCTTTTCTTAACTTTTCTATTTTTAAAATTTATTTTTCATTTAGACTGTTTTTTTAAACTTAACCATTTTTTAATCATAAAATTACCTATAAAATAAATAAAAGCTATTTATTTGCAATAAAAATATATAATTTATTTATATTTAATCTCATAATTATAATAATAACAACTACGATAATAATTTTATTATTGTTAATTATTACAAAAAAGTTAACTCACATACACATAACACATTTCATTAATAATTAAAAATATTTATTAGAGATTAATTTAGATATTAAATTTTGAATAGCTCTAATTAATGTTTACTTCATAAATTAATAATAACTTTTTATTTATAATAAACGCTATTTTAAATATGAATAATTTTTTTAATCATAATAAGTGTTAGCGATGTTTTTCATTTTAATAACTCGTAATAATTAATTTCTGTAATAATGTTTCTGCTTTTTATCATGGAAAAAAATTGATACACATCCTTATACATAAGTCATGTGTTTCTCCTATTATGATATCAGTATTTATCGTACACATTTTTAGGTAGAATAAGATACCAAATAAAGTTTTTCTTAATAAATGTCTATTTTGAATAGGAATGTTAACAGGTAGAGATGGTAAATAAATCTGTCCACGTGGGTATTGCTCGAATCCGTTTCCGTTTTGACGGGGAATCCCCGCATTGACTGGGTATGGGTATGGGTATGGGTATGGGTATGGAAAATCCCCGACTTTTTCAATTGGGTATGGGGATGTACATATCCCCGCCATATTACCCGTCCCCGTTTAAATTATTAGAATATTCCTAATTAATTAAATAACCACATATATATATATATATATATATATTATTTTTATTTATTCTAATTATTTGGTTTGTCATGAAACTCATTTGCATTTCAATTATATTTTTCATCTTATCATAATCTTTATGTAATTATGTTCAAAATATGTATGTTATTTAACAAAATTTATGTCTCACATTTGAATATTTCTATTATTTTTTAATATTTTTATTTAATGTATATTTTTCTTTCACATGAAAATGTTTAATACTCTCAATTTAAGTATTTAATAGCACAAACATTTCGTT